>Ga0193959_1000269_pt1 | contig 21182 bp, 20 predicted proteins | sample FB_2_MG_FD_140333 | JGI IMG/M metagenome (GOLD analysis project Ga0193959, IMG submission 140333) | Microbial mat bacterial communities from the Broadkill River, Lewes, Delaware, United States - FB_2_MG | ecosystem: Environmental > Aquatic > Freshwater > River > Microbial mats | place: USA... | reverse complement strand
GCTCCGGCGCGATACGCAAAAACATCTGCAGGTCCAGGGCGTTGTGGTGCGTCTCGAACGGACGCGCAGTAGCGCCGCCGGGGATCGGATGCAGCATCGGTGTTTCAGCTTCGATGAAGTGGCGGTCAATCAGATACTTGCGGATGCCGGCCACGATTTTGGAGCGCATCTCGAATACCTTGCGCGACTGCTCGTTCATGATCAGGTCGACATAGCGCTGACGGTAGCGCATCTCCATGTCCTGCAGGCCCTTGAACTTGTCCGGCAGCGGACGCAGGCTCTTGGTCAGCATTTCAAACTCGGCCATGTCGACGTAGAGGTCGCCCTTGCCGGATTTATGCAGCACACCGCTGACACCGATGATGTCGCCCAGGTCAACAGACTTGGCGAAGGGACGCGCGGCCTTGTTGACGTACAGCTGGATACGGCCACTCATGTCCTGCAGCACCATGAAGGCGCCGCGATTGAGCATCACACGACCGGCGACGGATACACGGATACCGGCTTCTTCCAGCTCTTCCTTGGTTTTCTCGCCATGGGCCTGCTGCAAGTCTTCCGCGTAGCTGTCACGACGGAACGTATTGGGGAAGGCATTCCCGTCCTGACGCAGAGCGGCGAGTTTCTCGCGGCGCTCGGCAATCAGGCGGTTTTCATCTTGCTGCACGTTTTGCTGCACATTGTTGTCTGACATCGGGGGTTACCTTAAAACGAATGCTTTACAGGCCGGCCTTGAGGCTGGCTTCGATAAACTGGTCCAGATCGCCATCCAGTACGCGATCGCAGTTGGAGGTCTGCACATTGGTACGCAGGTCCTTGATGCGCTGATCATCCAGTACGTAGGAGCGAATCTGGCTGCCCCAGCCGATGTCGGCCTTGGAGTCTTCCAGTTCCTGCGCCGCTTCACGGCGTTTCAGCATCTCCATTTCATACAGCTTCGCACGCAACTGCTTCATACAGGTATCGCGGTTCTGGTGCTGGGAACGCGCTGCCTGACTCTGTACCACAATGCCGGAGGGTTCGTGGGTGATACGCACGGCGGACTCGGTACGGTTAACGTGCTGACCACCGGCACCGGATGCGCGGTACACGTCGACGCGCAGGTCGGCCGGGTTGATCTCGATTTCCACGTTGTCATCGATCTCGGGTGATACGAAAACCGAGGAGAAGGAGGTATGACGGCGACCGCCGGAGTCGAACGGCGATTTGCGGACCAGACGGTGGACGCCGGTTTCGGTACGCAGCCAGCCAAAGGCGTACTCGCCCTCAAAGCGGATGGTGGCAGACTTGATGCCGGCTACCTCACCGCCGGATACTTCCAGCAGCTCGGTCTTGAAGCCCTTGCTCTCGCCCCAGCGCAGATACATGCGCAGCATCATGTTGGCCCAGTCCTGCGCCTCGGTACCACCGGAGCCGGCCTGGATTTCCAGGAAGGCGTTGTTGGGGTCGGCTTCGCCGGAGAACATGCGACGGAATTCCAGCTGTTCCAGCATGTTTTTCAGTCGTGCCACATCGGCTTCGACTTCGGCAACGGTATCCTCGTCGTTCTCCTCAACAGCCATCTCCAACAGGTCACCGGCATCGGTGATGCCGTTTTCCAGCTCATCGATGGTCTTGACCACGCCTTCCAAGCCGGCGCGCTCACGGCCCAACTGCTGTGCATTTTCCGGATTATTCCAGACATTGGGGTCTTCCAGCTCACGCTCGACCTCTTCCAGGCGCTCGCGTTTGCCATCGTAGTCCAGGTAGGTGCGCAGCGCACGGGTACGCTCGCTGAACTCTTTCAGACTGTTGAGAATCGGATTGATTTCCATCGTGGTACTTGGATACTCGCTGCTTGGAAAAAAGGAATACATTCTAACCGATCAGGGGCAGTGTTTGAATGATTGTGCAGCGCTCGCCGCTCGACTTGTCACAGCCAGTGGTTACAATGCGCCGATAAATCAGGAGATGCTCATGAACAGGATGCTCGTCCCCATTACACTGCTGTTGCTGGCAGCAGGACCTGCTCAGGCCATGTCACTGGCCGAACCCGCCCTGCTGGACCTGACCACCAGCGTGTACGGCTATCTGGCGCTGATGATCTTCATGCTGGGCTACATCTGTGTAGTACTTGAGGAACGGCTGGAGCTGCGCAAATCCAAACCGGTGATCGTTGCGGCGGGCCTGGTCTGGATACTGGTTGCCCTCGCCTATCGCCAGCACGGCGAACCGGACAGCGCCGGTATCGAACTGCGGCGCTATATCCTGGATTATGCCGAGCTGTTTCTGTTCCTGCTGGCGGCGATGACCTTCGTCAACATGATGGAGGAGCGGCGCGTGTTCGTCGCCCTGCGCACCTGGCTGGTGGCGCGGGAATTTTCGCTGCGCCAGATCTACTGGGTGACCGGCGCGCTAACCTTCCTGCTTTCTCCCATTGCCGATAACCTGTCTACAGCTCTGCTGATGGGAGCCGTGGTACTGGCAGTGGGCAACCACCATTACCGTTTCATTTCCGTGGGCTGCATCAACGTGGTGGTGGCAGCCAATGCCGGTGGCGCCTTCAGCCCGTTTGGCGACATCACCACCCTGATGGTGTGGCAGAAGGGTGCAGTCCAGTTCGTCGAATTTGCCGAGCTGCTGCTGCCGTCTCTGGTGAACTGGCTGGTACCGGCGCTGATCATGTCCACCGTGGTGGAGCACTCCCAGCCCGGCGGTGAACGCCGCCACCAGCGGATGAAAAAGGGCGGCGTCACCATCATGCTGATGTTTCTGGCCACCATTCTGCTGTCGGTGCTGGTGCACAGCCTGCTGCACCTGCCACCGGTGCTGGGCATGATGACGGGGCTGGGCGCACTGAAAATGTACGGTTACTACCTCAGTCTGCATGACCCGGTGTACCGCGAACAGGGCCATATTACCCATCACCACGCCGATAACAGCAGCAGCCATAGCATGCTGCGCGGCGACCACACCGGAGTGGTCCGCCGCTTTGATATTTTCAAGGTCGTGGAGCGCGAGTCCTGGGATACGCTGATGTTCTTCTACGGCATCGTACTCTGTGTCGGCGGCCTGGCGGCGCTGGGCTACCTGAACAACCTGTCCACCCTGCTGTATGGCAATCTGGGCATCGATATGGCCAACAGCCTGATCGGCCTGCTGTCTGCGCTGGTAGACAACATCCCCATCATGTTTGCGGTACTGACCATGGACCCCGGCATGACGCTGCAGCAGTGGCTGCTGGCCACGCTGGCCGTTGGTACCGGCGGCTCGCTGCTGTCCATCGGTTCCGCGGCCGGTGTCGCACTCATGGGGCAGGCCAAGGGAACCTATACCTTCATGAGCCATCTCAGATGGAGCTGGGCCATTTTTCTCGGCTACGCCCTCAGCATCCTGTGTCACCTCTGGCTAAATGGAAATTGATTATGACTCGCCAACCTCAATCCGCAGTATCAACCCCCGTCTGGGACCTGTTTGTCCGTGTTTTTCACTGGTCACTGGCGGCCAGTATTTTGTTTGCCTGGTGGAGTGGCGAACAGGGTGGCAACTGGATGACCTGGCACATGTATGCCGGCTACAGCGTGCTTGGGCTGGTACTGTTCAGACTGCTTTGGGGCTTTGCCGGCAGTCATTATGCCCGTTTCACCGAGTTCGTTCGCTCACCGGCCCACACCCTGCGTTACGGCATGAAAGTGGCGCAGCGCCAGGAACCCCATTACACCGGGCACAACCCCCTGGGCGGCTGGATGGTGCTGATGCTGTTGCTGCTGAGTGCGGCACAGGCCGGCACAGGACTGTTTGCCAATGATGAAATTTTCACCGAAGGCCCGCTGGTACACCTGGTCAGTTCCGATCTGAGCGTGGAAATCACCCGCTGGCACAAGCTGATCTTCGACGGCCTGATGATTGCCGTGGGTCTGCATCTGCTGGGCGTCATCTGGCACCAGCGTTTTCGCGGCGAAAAGCTGGTTCAGGCCATGCTGCACGGCCGCAAGCCGGTACCCGCCGGCACGGCGGCAGAAGTAACCACCCCTTGGCTGCGCGGCCTGATTGTAGCGGCTCTCGCGGCAGTCACTATCTGGGGCCTGCTCAATCTGCTCTGACAGGCAGCAAAAAGGGCGCCTTGGCGCCCTTCGGATCTGCAGCGAAAAATCATGTTCTCGCGAAATCAGTCCTTGAAGTTGTCGTGGCAACCCTTGCAGGTCTTGCCCACTTCACCAAACGCCGGACGGATCTGGTCCATATCACCGGACTTGGCAACAACGGCCAGCGCATCAGTCTTCTCGACCAGCGTATTCAGACCGCCTTCAAACTTGTCCCAGTTTTCTTCGATGGCCGGCAGCGCATCGGTTTCACCGGTGTAGGAGCCCGGAATGAAACCTTCGTGCGGCAGCTTGCTCAGCTGCGCCACGATATCGGCACGACGCGCAAAATCATCGGCGTTGTAGTCCATCTTGCCCTTCACCATCGCACCCATGGTACCAAAGTGCCAGGCCATGGCACTGAATACGCCCTGGCGGTAGTCGATTGCATCTTCCACATCGGCAGCAACCGCCGCGGTTCCAGTAACAGCCAGCATGCCAGCCAGTCCAATTGCAGCAAACTTCTTCATGACAGATTCCCTTGTTGAGTGAAACGGAGCACATATTAGTCAAAACTAATTGACGAATACAATCAATCGCGTATTTTTCGCTCCGTCGATGACGGCGCGTATACTAGGTGCTCCGACCGCATGTGGCATCAACAGGAGTAATAAGTTCCATGCCGATCATTCTGCGCCTGATGCTGCCGTTTGCGCTGGGCTACTGGCTGTCCTATGTATTCCGTGTCATCAATGCCGTCGTTGCCCCCGATATCATGGCCGAGCTGCAGCTAGATGCAGCTACGCTGGGGCTGATCTCCAGCGCCTACTTTCTCACCTTTGCCGCCTGCCAGATTCCGCTGGGCATTTTGCTCGACCGCTATCAGACCCGCACACTGGCCTCCCTTCTGCTGTGTGTCGCCGCTGCCGGCAGTCTGGTGTTCGGGCTGGCCGAGTCCAGCCTGATGCTCTGGCTCGGGCGCGGACTGATCGGGATTGGCGTTTCCGCCTGCCTAATGGCCGCCTTCAAGGCCTATGCGACCTGGCTCAAGCCGGAGCAGTTGCCGATGATCAATGGCCTGCAGCTGACCAGCGGCGGGCTCGGCGCCCTGTGTGCGACCGTCCCGGTCGAGTGGGCACTGGTGGTTACCGACTGGCGTACACTGTTCATCGGTCTGGCATTCATGTGTCTGGCCGTATCCCTGCTGATTCGCAGCTGGATCCCCCTGACGCCTCAAGTCCAGACGTCCCACAGCCTGAAGGCGGACTTGAACCAGGTCTGGCAGGTAGTACGCACACCGACCTTCTATCAACTGGCACCTGCCAGCATGCTGTCGCAGTCCCTGTTCGTGGCCACCCAGTCGCTTTGGGCCGGTGAGTGGCTGCGCCAAGTCAGCGGCCTGTCCGCAACTGCCGCAGCGGATATGTTGATGCTGTCTGCTGCCAGCATGGTGGCGGGGTTTCTTAGCTTGGGTACCATTGCCAGCCGGCTACACCGGTTTGGCATCAGCACCCTGCTGGTGAGCTTTGCCGGTATGCTGGTATTTCTACTGGCGATGCTCTGGATACAGCTGACTCCAGAGCAGGCGCCCCTGTTGGCCTGGATGCTGTTCGGCTTTTTCGGCACTTCGGGCACGCTGATGTTCGCCGGGCTGAGCCAGGCATTTCCGAAGGCGATCAGCGGGCGCGTCAGCACCAGCCTCAACCTGGGCATTTTTCTGGGTGCCTTCCTGATGCAGTGGGGGATGGGGGCCCTGATCGGCTTTTGGCCAACCAGTCAGGGCGGCCAGTCTCCGCCCGAGGCCTACCGGGTAGCACTGGCGGCAGGCACGGCCGTGCAGGCCCTCAGCCTGGGCTGGTACCTGCTCTGCCGCCGTCGGGATCAGTCGTCCAGCAGCGCGGCCAGCACCTGAGGCAGCCATAGCTGCAGACGAGGTTCGGTTTCACTGCGCTGACCATCCTCGTCCAGCGCCAGCCCGACAAAATGGCGACCATCTTCGGTCAATGCCTTGGATGCTTCAAAGTCGTATCCTTCCACCGGCCAGGGCACTACCACCTGACCACCGGCTGCAACCACCTGATCGTGCACCGCGCCCATCGCGTCCAGGAACCACTCACCATAGCCAAGCTGATCACCCAGTCCGAACAAGGCTACTCGTCGGTCGCTGAAATCGATGTCGCTGAACGCCTGCCAGTATTCATCCCAGTCTTCCTGCAATTCGCCGAAATCCCAGGTTGGTATGCCGATAATCAGCGCTGTGTACTCGCGCATGGCCGCCACGCCTTCAGCAGCAATATCGTGCAGATGAACAAACTCCGGTGCCATGACATGAATCTGCTGCGCAACTTCTTCGGTATTGCCCGTGGTACTGGCATAAAACAGGCCAATTGGCGCCGACATCGGTACTCCCCTTTTGACAAATAAAAAGCAGCCACACGGGCTGCTTCTGTGATTTGAACAGCTGGACTGTACTTTACTTTTTGCCCGTCATCGCCTCAACCGAATCCTGCGCCAGCTGCTGCATTGCCTGCTGGGCAGCGGTCAGGGCCTTGAGGTTCTGTTCATTGGCGGCACGCAGGGTATGCTCCAGTTCCTTGGCATAGGCCTGCTGCAGCTCAAGCATGTCATTGGGCGTTTTGCATTTCTGCAGCTCGCTGGTCTGCTGCATGGTCGCTTCAATACATGCCTTGGTACATTCCATCTGCTGGCGAGTAAGCTCTTCAAGCATTTTGGTCTGGATATTCACCAGCTCGCGAAACGGTGCCATGGATTCAGTCATCTGCTTGGTCATGTCCTGGAACATCTTAGCCCCCTTGGCTTTTATTATTCATGCTCTCAATAAATCATTGTAGGCTAAAAGCCGCAAGCGGATTTCGTTAAACTAAAGCATTAGTCCGTATTGATTCACAACAAGAGGTTCTCTCATGCGCATGCTGCACACCATGTACCGGGTGTCCGACCTGGAAAAATCCCTGGCGTTTTATACTGAAGTACTGGGTATGCGCCTGCTGCGCCGCAAGGACTACCCGGAAGGCAAGTTCACCCTGGCCTTTGTCGGCTACGGTGACGAAAGCGAGCACACTGCACTGGAGCTGACCCACAACTGGGACACCAGCGGCTATGATCTGGGCAACGGCTATGGCCACATTGCCATTGAGGTAGAGGATGTCTATCAGGCCTGTGACGATATCAAGGCCCGTGGTGGCGAAGTGGTACGTGAAGCCGGTCCGATGAAGAACAGCAGCTCAGGCACCATCCTGGCCTTCGTCAAGGACCCGGATGGTTACCTGATCGAACTGCTCAGCCCCGAACGTAAGGACTGAACAGCCCGGCACAGCCTCCGCTAAACGCGGAAGCGCGCTGCCATTTCCTGCAAGCTGGCCGCCAGACGGGACAGTTCCTGACTGGCGGTTTCGGTCTGGGTGGCGCCAGATGCCGACTCCTGAGCCCCATCATTGATGGTTACCAGAGAGCGGTTGATTTCCTCAGCCACACTGCTCTGCTCTTCCGAAGCACTGGCAATCTGGGTATTCAGATCACTGATACGCTGCACGGCTTCAGCGATCAAGCGCAGGGCATCACCCGCCTGTTCCGCCTGTCCACCGGTCTGCACCGCCTGTTCCTGACTCACCTGCATCGCCGCTGCCGCGTTCGCCGTGCCACGCTGCAGACGCCCGATGACCTGCTGAATTTCGGCAGTAGACTCCTGAGTCCGCTGCGCCAGCGAGCGCACTTCATCCGCTACGACCGCAAAGCCACGCCCCTGTTCACCTGCCCGTGCCGCTTCGATCGCCGCATTGAGGGCCAGCAGGTTGGTCTGTTCGGCAATTTCGTTGATTACATCAACCACACTGCCAATGGCTTCACTGTCCTTTTCAACCACAGCGATCTCTTCCGCCACATGCGTGACCTGGTTGACCAGTTCAGCGGTTGCCGAAACGGCAGCAGAGACTACACGATTGCCGCTATCCGAGGCTTCCAGGGTATTTTTCGCTTCCAGATCCGCATTTTCGGCACTGCCCGCCACTTCGCGCACGGTTGCAACCATTTCATTCATGGCTGCTGCCACCTGTTCGACTTCGGCGCGCTGACGATTGATAGTCTGGCTGGAATGGCTACTGACACTGCTCATCTCTTCAGCCGCCGCCGCCAGCTGGGTGGTCGCATTGGAAAACTCGCCCACCAGCGTTTGCACCTGGGTCAGCATGTGATTGAACCCGGTCGCGATCTGGGCCAGCTCGTGATTGCCTTCAATATTGGCACGAACACGCAGATCGGAATGATCGGCTACCTGCGACATACAACTATGCAGCTCATCCAGGGGACGACGAATAGACAGGTAGATGCGCCAGCCCAGAATGGCCAGCAGCAGGATCGTAATGCAGGCCAGTGCAATCTGCAGGTTGCGCTGCTGTTCATACTGCTGCGCCAGATCCTGACGCATGCGGTCGGCCTCTTCCAGCTGTACGCTGACCAGCTCACCAATCTTGTCACTGATGGGGTCAATGGACGCATACAAAGGGCCATTGAACGCTCTCATTTCTCCGCTGGAACGACCACTCATACCCTGCAATGCCCGCAGCAGCTCATCTACCGCTCGATCTGCCGGTGCAAACAGACGCTGTGCCTGCTCGACCAGTCGGTTTTCCTGCGCCGTCAGATCGGTTGCCATATAGGCACCCCATTGACGCTGAATGTCCCGACGTGCCGCTTCCACGCCCCGCAGCGCATCTTCAGCGCTGATCAGGCCATGGTCAACCTTGTTGACGGCATCAATTACATTGACCGCATAGAGGTCTGATACCCGCTTGAGCTGTTCCAGCGGCACGATGCGATCACGATACAGACGCTCGACCCCCTGGTTAGCTGTTTGCAGTTCGATCATCGCGGTCACCACCACGAAAAGCAGCACCAGCAAGGGCAGAGAAGAGCCCAGTACCAGCTTGTTACGAATGGTCATTCGGTTCAGCATGACTGTGTTCCCGTGCAGACAGAACTTAACACCCGCCGTCGGGTGCTTTGAGAAAGCGTTTTAAGGTACAATTAAAGAACATTAGAAGCACCTTATAAGCTAGGGTGTTCCTGTATTAAGGTGAGGGCAGGCTTATTATGCATTCACCTGAACCAGCAGTACAACATTTGTTTCTTTCTGTATACGTTTTCTCGGCGGAAGCCGTTATCGACGACTTCCTGAATGCATCAAATCTGATGATGAAGGCATGGCTTCAATGAACAAATCCGCACTTTTCGCAGCGGCCGGGCTGCTGTTTTCCCTGCACGCATCTTCCGTAACCGCCGCCAGTATCGATGCTGCTCAACGCGCACTGGATGCCGGCGACTACAAACAGGCTCAGGGTGAGCTGGAGCCGCTGGTCAAATCCCGAGATCCTGCAGCCATGAACCTGCTGGGCCAGATGTATGAAAACGGCTGGGGTGTCGACCAGGATACCGACAAGGCACAACGCCTGTACGAACAGGGTGCTCGTCAGGGTCACCTGGAAAGCGTGAACAGCCTGCGCGCGCTGAAAAACCGTGCCTACAAGATCGAATTTGATCGCCTGCTGCCGCTGGCCGAACAGGGTGAAGGCGACGCACAGAACCGCATCGGCGAAATGTACGAGTTCGGCTACGGTGTCGAACGCGACAGCGACACCGCCATCCAGTGGTATCGCAAGGCCGCCGATCAGGGCGTCGTGGCGGCCTGGCACAACATCGGTCGCTGCTACAACTTCGGTACCGGCGTGGAACAGGATTACGTGCAGGCCGAAACCTGGTACCGCAAGGCCGCCGAGCAAGGCCACATGGACGCCATGTTCTTCCTCGGCACGCTGTATTCCAATGCACACGGCCAGGACACCAGCGTTGATACCGATATCGCCGCCTATGCCTGGATGCATAATGCCGCTGCTATGGGCAATGGCACCGCCGCAACCATTGAAAGCCGCCTGAAGCTGAAGCTGAATGCAACCGAGATCAAGGAAGCGGACGCTCTGGCCGAGCAGTACAAGCAAGAATACGTACTGCCGTTTCAGCACTGAAGCCCGCCTCTGACAGAACGATCAAAAGTACGGGGCATATAACTCAACAGAATAACTGGTTCGATTATATTCTTGGATGCGCATATTAGCAGCGGTTAAAATGCGCATCCTTTAACCAGTCAGATATTCACCATGTCCCGTACATCTGCTCCAGCACTGCCCGCCACAGCTCCCATGTTGCGCCAGCCTCTGGCCCTGGCCGGCTCTCTGGCTGCGCTGACAGCCCTGTTCGCTTACCTTGCCAATACGCAGAGCAGCCAGGATGGCTGGGTGATGCTGCTGGGCGCCGCTCTGGGTATGGCGCTGTACCATGCCTCCTTTGGCTTCACCACCGCCTGGCGCACCTTCATTACAACCGGTCGAGGCCGTGCCATTCGCGCCCAGATGCTGATGCTGGCTATCGCTGTCTGTCTGTTTCTGCCCGCCCTGAATGCCGGCGAGCTGTTCGGCAATCCGGTCTACGGCTTCGTCCGCCCGCTCAGTATTTCAGTTGTGTTTGGCGCATTCATTTTCGGTGTCGGCATGCAGATCGCCAACGGCTGCGCTTCCGGCAACCTCTATCATGCCGGTGGCGGCCAGCTGCGCGCCCTTCCCAGCATGATCGGCTTCTCCGCCGGAGCGCTCTGGGCCACCTACGATTATGAATGGTGGACCACCCAGCCCTCACTGGCACCGGTTGATCTGGTTGCCGTGCTGGGACTGCTGCCGGCTATTCTGCTCAACCTGCTGGTGTTTGCCGGCATTGCGGTACTGACCCGCGTCGTGGAAAAGCGCAAGTATGGCCAGATCGAAGCGGATAACGCCGGTGCCGAGATGCCCTGGCCACACCGCCTGCTGAGCGGCCCCTGGCCGTTCATCTGGGGGGCGATTGCACTGGCTCTGCTCAATTTCGTTACCCTGGCCATGATCGGCCGGCCCTGGGCCGTTGCTCTGGCATATCCGCTTTGGGGTGCCAAGGCGGCAGAAGTGATGAATCTGGGACTGGACATGGACTTCTGGGGCTACTGGCTGATGCCAGGGCGAGACACGGCCCTGATGGGCGGCGTGCTTGAAGACAGTGCCAGCCTGATGAATATCGGCGTCATTCTGGGAGCACTGCTCGCCGCCACTCTGGCGGGGCGTTTTTCCCTGAGCTGGAAAATGCCGCTGGCACAGTGGCTGGCTGCCATCATCGGCGGGCTGATGCTGGGCTATGGCGCAACCATCGCTTTCGGCTGCAATATTGGCGCCTTCTTCGGCGGCATCGCCTCCGGCAGCCTGCATGGCTGGCTCTGGCTGGTGGCGGCCTTCGCCGGCAGTTTGGTCGGCACCTGGCTGCGTCCCCTGTTCCGCCTGCCGCGCAGTTGAACCTCTCACATTACGAGTACGCGGTCGGGCTTAGCCCGGCCGCAGCTTGGGTGCTACAATCCGGCACCACTTCCAATAGCCGGATTCAGGAACCCTCAGCATGAGCATGCACCGCCCATTCAAACAGGAATTCGCCCAGACCACCCCCGCTTCCTTCATCAAGCGTCTGATGGCAATGGTCTATGACAGCCTGCTGGTCATTGCGCTGTGGATGATAATCGGTGGCATCGGCGTCGCGCTGAACAACGGCGAAGCGATCAGTCTGGAAACCAGCCCACACAGCACTGTCGCCCTGTTCAACTCGGCTCTGTTCTGCGCTACCTTCCTGTTTTTCGGCTTCTTCTGGACCCGTAACGGTCAAACGCTGGGCATGCTGGCCTGGCACCTGCGTGTTCAAACCCTGGCCGGTGGACGTCTGAGCTGGCGCCAGGCACTGCTGCGTTTTTTCCTGGCCATTCCGTCACTGGGGCTGTTTGGCCTGGGCCTCATCTGGATGCTATTCACCGATGAGCGACTCAGCCTGCACGACCGCTGGTCCGGCACCTGCATGGTGCAGCTGCCGAAGCCCGAAAAGAAAAAGAAAGGCTGACCGATGAACGGCGGGGTTAACCCGCCCGCCGCAACAGCCAGAGACCGGCACCGGTACACAACAGGATAGGTATGACAACCGCGATCAGCGGCGGGAAACCGAACACGGTACTGGCCGGCCCCAGCAGGTCCTGGGCAAACTTGAATACCAGGCCAAACACCACGCCCGCAATCACACGCTGTCCCACCGTCACACTGCGCAGCGGACCAAAGATAAACGACACCCCAATCAGTACCAGCGCCAGAATGGCCAGTGGCTGCAGCAGCTTGCTCCAGAATGCCAGCAGATAGCTGTCGGCGTTAACTCCCTGCTCCTCAAGGTAGCGGGAATAGGACCAGAGCCCGCTGATGGAAAGGTCTACCGGGTCGACCACAATCACCGACAGCAGATTCGGCGTCAGACCGCTCTGCCAGACTTCATGCTCAGCCTGTTCGACCTGAGTACCGGCCTCACCGAAGCGGGTCGTGCTGACACTTTCCAGCTGCCACCCCTTTTCCGAGTAGCGGCCCAGCTGAGCAAAGCTGGATGATTCCAGCTGACGATCTTCGGCAAAACGATAACGGGTCACACCATGGATGACACCGCCAGGTTCCACCGCGTTGATATGAATAAACAGTCGTCCTTCCCGGTGCCAGATACCGTACTTGGAACTGAGTGCACCGCCACCCGACTGCGCCAGTGCCCGAAAGCTCTGCGCCTTCTGCTCAGTATAGGGTGCCACGTACTGCCCAAGCACCAGGGCCAGCAGCGCCAGCAACATCACCGGCTTGAACACCGCCAGCAGAATGCGCCCGGTGGAGAAGCCCGCCGCTCGCATCACCGTCAGCTCGCTGTGTGTTGCCAGCATGCCCAAGCCTATCAAACAGCCGACCAGACTGCTGAGCGGAATAAATTCGTAGATCCGGCGCGGAATGGTCAGTCCCAGAAACTGCACGGCATCAGCAAAGCTGTACCACTCATCCACATCTTCCAGTTGCTCCAGCAGGCCGGACACCAGATCCAGTCCCACGACCACCAGCAGCACGCCAAGAATCGCGCCCAGAATGCTGCGACCGATATACCACTCGAGCTTCAACATCATGACGCTTTACTCCGACGCAGTTTCGGCAATCCAGGCAGGTGACTGAAGACCCGCATCCAGAAACGCTCGGCCAGAATCAGGTTGGCGGCAAAGGCCAGGAAGGCTGCATGGATCGCCCACAGCATCCATACCGGCTGCTCACCATCCTCAACCGCCGATCGGGTACTGGTCAGCAATGACAGATAGAGCAGGTACACCACGATCGACGGGATCAACTTGGCGAAGCGTCCCTGACGCGGATTGGTCTTGCTCATCGGCACAGCGATCAGGGTCACGATGAATGCCAGCACCGGCAGAGACAGGCGCCAGTGAAAGCGCGCCTGCATGGCAGCATCCTCACTGCGCATCAGGGTCGCACTCGGCATGGCGTCCAGTTCGGTAATCTCGGTCGCCAACTCGGGCTCGGGCAGCTTGATACCATAGCGCTCGTAACCGGTACGGCTGTAATCGTGCCGCCCCGGCTCGCCGTCATAGCGATAGCCATCTTCCAGCACCAGAAAACGGCCGTCATATTCCGGCATCACTTCACGTTCGGCACGACTGGCCATCAACACCACCGGCTGACCGTTTTCATCACGCTGGGCAATAAACACCTCGCGCAGCTGGTCATTTTCGGCATCATAGGATTCGGCGTAGGTCACCTGGCGCCCACGGGTCTGGGACAGAAAGCGCCCCGGCGTCAGCATTTCCAGCTCGCTGCGTGCCTCCTGAGCGCTCAGGATCGTTTCGGTCTTGGCTGCCCCCAGCGGCGCCACCCAAAGCGACAGCAACGCCACCAGACCGGCCACCAGGGTCGCCGGCCCCAGTGCGTGCAGCACCAGCCGCTTCTGACTGATACCGCAGGCGCGAAACACCACCATTTCGCTGTCGAGATAGAGCCGCCCCAGCGCCAGCAGGATACCCAGGAACAGGCCCAGCGGCAGCAGCAGCTCGAGAAAGCCGGGGATGCGCCAGAGCATTACCCAGAACACCAGAGTCGCATCCAGCTTGCCGGTTGCCGCCTCCGCCAGATACTTGATAAGACGTGCACTGGTGATGATCAGCAGCAGGACGGAGGTAACCGCCGTGGTGGAGACCAGCACTTCACGGGCCAGATATCGGAAGATGATCAAAACAGATTCCCTTTCACCGCCATGGTTTCCAATCGGAGAAATGGTTTATAGTGCGCGGTAATTAACGTGATTGGGCGCGCCCGACCGCTTGCCTGCAGTTGCCGGCAGGTCGGTCTCGAATCGGCGCATTATCGCGCAATCAGTCTGCAATGTCTTGGTCTTGTACGGAGTCGTCATGGATTTTGAGATTATCAACGGCAGTGTTGAAACACTGGAAACCCAATGCCTGGTTGTCGCACTGGAAGCCGAAGGCAAGCTCTGCCCCTCAGCAGCGACCGTCGACAAGGCTGCCAATGGCTACCTCAGCGAACTGGTCAGCAATGGCGACATCTCCGGCAAGGCCGGTGAGCAGCTGCTGCTGTTCAAGGTACCGGGCGTCAAGGCTCAGCGCGTGCTGCTGGTCGGTCTGGGCACTGCCAAGGAACGCAAGGATCGCCATTACCGCAAGCTGGTCAAGGCGATCACCACCACACTGAAACAATCCGGTGTCGGCTCCGTGACCTTTGCGCTGGATGACTGCGCCAGCTACCGCGACGATGTTTACCGCTACACGCGCCAGCTGGTCGAGTGGGTGTCAGCCGATTTCTATCAGTACGACGAAACCAAGAGCAAGAAAGCCGATCCGATCAAACTGGAAAACATCCGCATTCTGCTGTCCGAGGATGACACCGAACTGGGCGAAGGCGCGCTGCTGGACGGCGTCGCCATCGCCAACGGTGTCAGCACCGCACGCGAACTGGGCAACCTGCCGGGCAACATCTGCACCCCCAGCTACCTGGCCGAACGTGCCGAAGCACTGGCGGAAGAGTTTGATGATATTCAGGTCAAGGTTCTGGACGAAGACGAAATGGCCGAGCTGGGCATGAACAGCCTGCTTGCGGTGGGCCGTGGCAGTGCCCAGCCTTCCCGCCTGATCGTGATGGAGTACAACGGCGGCGAAAGCGGTGACAAGCCTCACGTACTGGTCGGCAAGGGCATCACCTTCGACACCGGTGGCATCAGCCTCAAGCCGGGTGCCGGCATGGATGAAATGAAATTCGACATGTGCGGTGCCGCCAGCGTGTTCGGTGCCATGGAAACCGTCGCCGAGATGCAGTTGCCGCTGAACGTGGTCGGTATCGTTGCCGCCGCCGAAAACATGCCGGGCAGTCAGGCTACCAAGCCGGGTGACGTGGTCACCACCATGGCCGGCAAGACCGTGGAGATCCTCAACACCGACGCCGAAGGCCGTCTGGTGCTGTGCGATGCTCTGACCTACGCCGGCCGCTACGAGCCGGAAAGTGTGGTCGACATCGCCACCCTGACCGGCGCCTGCATCATCGCACTGGGCCACCATGCCACCGGCATCCTGGCCAACGACAAGGATCTGGCCGGTGCTCTGCTGGACGCCGGTGACTACTCCGCCGACCGTGGCTGGCCGCTGCCGTTGTGGGACGAGTTCCAGGAGCAGCTGGACTCCAACTTTGCCGATATCGCCAACATCGGTGGTCGTCCGGCCGGCACCATTACCGCCGCCTGCTTCCTGTCCCGCTTCACCGAAGAATACCGCTGGGCACACCTGGATATCGCCGGCGTGGCCTGGAACAGCGGAGGCAAGGAGAAAGGTGCCACCGGTCGCTGCGTGCCGCTATTGAGCCAGTACCTGCTGGATCTGGCCGAACAGGTGGAAGTGAACGATCACGAACACGATCACACCCACGAGGCCTGAGGCTTGTCCCGCGCAGACTATTACATTCTGCCGGATAGCGACCCGGACAGCCGGGCCGCTTTCCTGTGTCGGCTGTGTGACAAGATTCTGGGGCTGGGCCTCAGAGTCTTCATCAGTACCGAGCACGAAAGCGATGCTCGCCGCCTGGATCAACAGCTATGGAGCGCGCGGCCAGACAGCTTCGTGCCCCATGTACTGCTGGGCCAGATGCCCGAATCACCGATCGAGATCGGCTGGGGCGACCAGCTGCCGGAGCATCGGCAGGTATTCGTCAACCTGTCGGCCAACCTGCCCGAAGCCGCCTTCGACTTCGAGCGTATTGTGGAAATCGTGGTTCAGACCCCCGAGGTACTGGCCGCGACCCGTGACAACTACGCCCGCTGCCGTGATCGCGGCATCGAACTGCATCGCACGGACATGCGCCGCCGGGGCTAGCCCCCGCTACCGCCATACGGCGGCTTTTCTATACTGCATCGGTAGAGCAAGGAGCGATACCGTATGAAGACGCTGTTCACCAGCCTGACACTCGTGGCCCTGATAGCCGCCGCCCTCTATTTTTTCAATCGCCCCGCCCCGGTACCGGTGCGTCTGCTCAGCATTGAAACCGGCCCGGTGGAGCAGATCGCCGCCAACAGTCGCGCCGGAACCGTGCGTGCCTGCCGTCGCTCACGCCTGTCGATGCCTCAGGGCGGCCGGGTTGAGCAACTGCTGGTGGATGAAGGCGACTCCGTGCAGGCCGGTCAGCCGCTGCTGGAGCTCTGGAGCGATGACCTTGAAGCACGGATGGAGGAAGCGGCCGCGACGCTGAAGGCACGCCAGATTCAGGCCCAGAGCGCTTGCCATACTGCCGCCCTGGCACAACGCGAATCACGCCGGGCCGAATCACTGGCCCGTGACCGTCTCGCCTCCGAGGAACTGCTCGACCAGCGCCAGACCGAAGCCCGTCGCGCTGCCCTCGCCTGTGATGAAGCCCGCGCCCTGAGCGAGCAGGCGCAGGCTACGTTGAAGCTGCATCAGGTTCTGCTGGACGACCGCGTGCTCAAAGCCCCCTTTGCCGGTGTGGTGGCCGAGGTTAACGGCGAGATCGGCGAATATGTCACACCCTCTCCGCCCGGCGTCGCCACGCCCCCGGCCGTCGACCTGATCGATGACAGCTGCCTCTACGTACGTGCCCCGATTGATGAGGTGGAGGCAGCCAGACTTGAAGTGGGGCAACCGGTTCGCATCACCCTGGATGCCTTCCGTGGCCGCAGTTTCCCGGGTGAACTGCAGCGCATTGCTCCCTTTGTTTCCGAACTGGAAAAACAGGCACGTACCGTGGATGTCGATGTTCGCTTTACGCCAGCGCCGGAAGATGCCCGCCTGCTGGTCGGGTACAGCGCCGATATCGAGGTGATCATCGAACGCCGCGACGACGTATTGCGTGTACCGACCGAAACCCTGCTGCAGGGTAACCGTGTACTGCGCTACCGGGAAACCGACAGCACCCTGGAATCCGTGCCGGTGCAAACCGGTCTCGCCAACTGGAGCTGGACCGAAGTCAGCACCAACCTGACAGCGGGTGATCGCATTCTGCAGTCACTGGATACCGCAGGGGCCGAAGCCGGTGCCCGCGTGGTACCGGCACCATGATTCGCCTGCAGCAGCTGTGCAAGCGTTATCAACTGGGCGATGAACCGGTACAGGCACTGGATCATGTGGACCTCAATATCGCTGCCGGCGAATACCTGTCGGTGATGGGCCCTTCCGGCTCCGGCAAGTCCACCCTGCTTAACATGCTCGGCCTGCTCGACACCCCCGACAGCGGCCACTACTGGCTGAATGAGCACGAAGTCAGCGCTCTGTCGGAGGAAGCACGTGCGGCCGAGCGCAATCGCCACATCGGTTTCGTATTCCAGGCCTACCACCTGATCGACCGCCTCAGTGCACGGGAAAATATCGAGCTGCCACTGGTACTCAACAGCACGCCCCCCGCCGCGCGCCGCCCCCGTGTCGACCAGCTGCTGGAACGGCTGGGGCTGGACCGCCATGCCGAACATCTGCCACATCAATTATCCGGCGGACAGCGCCAGCGTGTCGCCATCGCCCGCGCCGTGATCCGCAAGCCCCAGCTGCTGCTCGCCGATGAACCCACCGGTAATCTGGACAGCCACTCCGGTCGCGACGTAATCGAATTGCTGGAAGAACTGAACGCCGAAGGCATCACCCTGGTGATGGTCACCCACGACCCCGCCATGGGCCGCCGGGCACGGCGGCGTCTCTGGATGCAGGATGGCAAACTTCTGAAGGACGAACAGGATGCGTACGGCTGACCTGCTGCGTTTCAACGGACGCCTGCTGACCGGGCAGTGGTTCCGCACCCTGATGACCCTGCTGGCGACGGCAGTAGGCGTCGCGGCCGTGCTGCTGCTCACCGGCATGGGCGAAGGCGCACGACGCTTCGTTTTGAACGAGTTCAACCTGCTGGGCAATGATGTGCTGATCATGCTGCCTGGCCGCAAGGAAACCAGCGGCGGCATCCCGCCGCTGACCGGAGAAGGCACCCGCGACCTGACACTGGGTGATGCCGAGGCCGTCCTGCACCTGCCGGGCGTACGCAATGTCGCTCCACTGGTGGTCGGTCTGACCCAGGTTGAAGCCGAGGGCCGCAACCGCGAAATGATGGTCGTAGGGACCAGCCCGGCATTTTTCACCATTCGCAATATTGATACCCACCAGGGACAGCCCCTGCCTCAGCTCCCGCTCGACCGTGCCGAACCGGTGTGCGTCATCGGTCCCAAGGTGCAGCAGACCCTGTTCGACCAACAGCAGGTACTGGGTCGCTGGCTCAGAACCGGTGACCGCCGCTGTCGCATCATCGGTGTGCTCGACAGCCGAGGGGTCTCCCTCGGCATCGATATGAGCGAATCGGTGATCATCCCGGTTGCCAGTGCCCAGCAACTGTTCAATACCGAGGGACTGTTCCGCCTGTTTATTCAGGTGCAGCATCCGGGCCTGATCGAGACGCTCAAGCCGCGGGTGCTCGACCTGATTCAGGCACGCCATCAGGGCGAGCGGGACATCACCCTGATCACTCAGGACAGCCTGCTCGGAGTATTCGACGATATTCTGCAACTGCTGACCCTGGCCGTAGGAGCCATTGCCGCCATCAGTCTGGTGGTGGCCGGCATCCTGATCATGAATATTACCCTGATCAGCGTCAGCCAGCGCACCTCAGAAATCGGCCTGCTCAAGGCACTGGGGGCCAGCGAACGCGAAGTACATCGTCTGTTCCTGAGTGAGGCGCTGCTGATGGCGCTGCTGGGATCGGCAACCGGTGTCGTCATCGGCTATGGCCTGCTCTTGCTGGGCCACTGGCTCTGGCCCGAGTTTCCGGTCTCGGTACCGCTCTGGGCACTGCTGGGAGCCATCACACTGGCAGCCGCCGTAGCACTGATCTTTGCCTGGCTGCCGGCACGCAAGGCGGCGCGCCTGCCGCCGGTACTGGCACTGAAGGGACTAACCGATGCGCAGCGCTGACTATTCCCGCCTGACCCTGCGTACACTGCGTGCAAGCCGCATGCGCAGCGGCCTGACCATTCTAGGGATCGCCATTGGTATCTGTGCCGTTGTACTGCTGACCACGCTGGGAGCAGGCATTCGTCTCTATGTGCTGGAAAATTTTTCCCAGTTCGGCAGCCGTATCATCGCCATCAATCCGGGCAAGTCCCAGACTGGCGGTACCGGCGGTCTGCTGGCCAGCACCCGCCCTCTGCTGGTCGCCGATGCCGACAGCCTGCGCAGCCTGCCCTATGCCGAGTATGTGGTACCCGTGGTACAGGGCAGCGGTGCCATCGAGTTCGGCCGCCGGGTGCGCTATACCGATATCATCGGCACCGGCAGCGACATGGCCAGTGCCTGGCGCTTCGAGGTGGCACGCGGGCGCTTTCTGCCCGACTCACGCGGCAGCTATCCACAGCCACTGGCCGTACTGGGGCACAAGGTCAAGCAGGAGCTGTTTGCCGAACAGAACGCACTGGGACAGTTCATTCGCGTCGGTGGCGAACGTTACCGCGTGGTCGGCATCATGGCCGAAAAGGGACAGATGCTGGGGTTTGATCTGGACGATATCGTCTACATCCCGGTGCAACGCGCACTGAGCCTGTTCAATCGCACCGGGCTGATGGAAATCGATGTCACCTACCGACCCGGCATCGCCGCTGATGCCATGGCTGAACAGGTGCGCCAGCGACTGATTGGCCGCCACGGCGTGGAAGATTTCTCCCTCATCACTCAGGATGAAATGCTGCAAAGCATGGACCGCATTCTGGCCATTCTGACACTGGCAATCGGCGGACTGGGCGGCATTTCGCTGATTGTCGGCGCCATCGGCATCATCACTATCATGGTCACCAGTGTGCAGGAACGGCGTGCGGAAATCGGCCTGCTGCGCGCCATCGGCGCCACCCGCCGTCAGGTCATGCGGCTGTTTCTGGGCGAGGCCGTGCTGCTGGCGTTGGTGGGGGGCTGTGTCGGCATTCTGGTCAGCGGGCTGGCACTGGGCGGGCTGGCACTGGCCATTCCTGCCCTGCCGATTCAGTTGGACCCTTTTTATCTGCTGCTGGCGCTTGCGCTGTCGGCACTGGTCGGACTGATTTCCGGCGTCCTGCCCGCGCGCCGTGCCGCAGGGCTCAACCCGGTGCTGGCGCTGCAGAGCGAGTAGATAAAGCGGTTCTTACATCGACACAGCGTTACTGAATGATGCTTACTCTGAGGCTGCATACTCTGCTTCGAAACGCTTAATCACGCCCCGCAGCGCCTCAAAGTCAGGCTTCGCAAATTCAACGTCCGGTGAGCGTGGCAACCCCTGTATCCACTTGTCAAAATCTGTCAGCTTGATCACATCGGTTTGCGGCGCTTCGGCATGCCAGCACTGTTTGATTTCCACATCGTCATGGCTAAAAACCACGACCGGCAGCACTTGCCACTTATCGAGCTTTTGTGTTTTCAGAGCACGCTGCAGAAGCGATTTTGTACGCAATACCTGTGTCGAGGCATTGCCGACTGATTTGGGCTCTGTAGAGCCCTTCTCTTGTGACCACTCCCTGCCTGAACCGCAGTGCACTATGCCCGAATAATACTTCACCTCGACCAGGACCAGGCCAAATTGGGGAACCAGCACCAGAAAGTCGATTTCAAAATTACGACCATCAACTACCATGTTTTGACTGGTGATATACCCATCGATTTGTGCTCCGATCATGCCCTGG
>Ga0193959_1000265_pt1 | contig 21326 bp, 23 predicted proteins | sample FB_2_MG_FD_140333 | JGI IMG/M metagenome (GOLD analysis project Ga0193959, IMG submission 140333) | Microbial mat bacterial communities from the Broadkill River, Lewes, Delaware, United States - FB_2_MG | ecosystem: Environmental > Aquatic > Freshwater > River > Microbial mats | place: USA... | reverse complement strand
GCCTGGCGCACCACTTTTTCGCCCACCGGTGTCACCCGGACCGCATTCTTGCTGCGCTCGAACAGCGCCACACCCAGTTCTTCTTCCAGCTTCTTCACCGCGATCGACAGGGTCGGCTGGCTGACAAAACAGCGCTCGGCGGCATGGCCGAAATGCTGCTCCCGGGCCAGGGTGACAATGTATCGCAGCTCCGTCAGCGTCATCGGGACGTACCTCTGTTAGGATGAATCTAAACCAGTCAAAAGGAATGTACATGCGGGAACAACGCGTGCTTATCGCCGGCTGCGGCGACATAGGGACCCGGCTCGGGCTCACATTGGCTGCCGAGGGGGCGCAGGTGTTCGGGCTTCGGCGTACTATAAACCAGCTACCCGATGGCATCCACGGCATTGCGGCGGATATGGCCGACCCTGACAGTCTGACAGATCTGCCGGAATGCGATTATGTGCTGTTCACCGCCGCCGCCAAGAGCCGAGACCCGGAGGTGTATCACCGAACCTATGTCGACGGTCTGCGCAACCTGCTGGCGGCCCTGCCCAACACGCCTCGCCACCTGTTTATCACCGGCAGCACCGGGGTGTATCACCAGCATGAACATGACTGGGTTGATGAGCAATCCCCCACTAAGCCCGACAGCGACACTGGCAGGGCCCTGCTGGCAAGCGAACAGCTGGCCCTGAACAGCGGCATACCGGCTACGGTAGTGCGCTTCAGCGGCATCTATGGTCCGGGCCGCACCCATCTGCAACGGCAGGTGCTGGCCGGCATCGCGGCACCCGTGGAACCGGTGCACTACAGCAACCGCATTCACCGGGATGACTGTGTGGGGGTGTTACTGCATCTGCTCCGGTTGCGGCAGGCGGGACAGTCCCTGAAACCGATGTATCTGGCCAGTGATGATGCCCCTGCGCCGATCAGTGAAGTGATGGAATGGCTGGCCACGGAACTGGGCGTCGCTGTCGAAACCCGACAACCGGTGCGACGGGGCGGCAGCAAGCGCTGCAGCAACCGCCGACTCAAGGCCAGCGGCTACCGCTTCATTCATCCGGATTACCGCAGCGGCTATCGCGCACTGCTCAACGGTTGATCAGGATACAGCCAGCTCGTCCAGCAGTTTCTGCTGGGCGCTGAAGCGCTCCTCGTCCTCGGCGGGCTGCACCAGACTGTAACTGCCATCCGAGTGCAGCTCCCAGGCCTGCACGTTATCCAGCAGATAGTATTCCAGCTCGCGACGAATGCGTTCGGCGTGCTTGCCAAACAGCTCGAAGCCGGTTTCGACCCGGTTGAGCATGTTGCGCTCCATCCAGTCGGCACTGGAGCCGATTACCACCGGCTTGCCGCCTTCGTTGGCAAACCAGTAGATACGGGTATGTTCGAGGAAGCGACCGATGATCGAGCGCACCCGAATATTGTCGGACACGCCCTCCAGCCCCGGACGCAGGCGACACATGCCGCGAATGATCAGGTCGATCTGCACCCCTGCCTGAGACGCCTCATACAGGGCACGGATCAGTTTGGGCTCGGTGAGGCCGTTCACCTTGATGATGATATGTCCCTTCTTGCCCGCCTTGACGTTACGAATCTCGTTCTGGATCAGGTCCAGCATCTTGGCATGCAGGGTAAAGGGGGCATTGTAGAGCTTCTGCAGCTTCTGGATCTTGCCCATGCCGGTGAGCTGCTGGAAGATTTTGTGTACATCCTCGCCCACCTCGTCATCGGCGGTCATGTAGCTGTAATCGGTATACAGGCGTGCCGTGCCCGAGTGGTAGTTGCCGGTTCCCAGATGGCTGTAACGTACCAGGTCACTGCCTTCGCGCCGCACCACCAGCATCATCTTGGCGTGGGTCTTGTAGCCCACCACACCGTAGACCACCAGACAGCCGGCTTCCTGCAGACGACTGGCCAGCTGCAGGTTGCTCTCCTCGTCGAAGCGCGCCCGCAGCTCGATCACCACCGTGACTTCCTTGCCGTTGCGTGCGGCTTCCACCAGCGCATTGACGATGTCGGACTTGACGCCGGTGCGGTACAGCGTCTGTTTGATCGCCACTACCTGAGGGTCCTTGGCCGCCTGACGCAGCAGATCCACCACCGGGGTGAAGGACTGGAACGGGTGCTGCAGCAGCTGATCGTTCTTGCGCAGGGCCGAGAAGATGTCTTCGTTGTTCTTGAGCTTGTTGGGCATGCCCGGTGTAAAAGGCTTCCAGCGCAGCTCAGGGCGTTCCACCAGATCACGTACCGCCATCAGCCGCGTCAGGTTGACCGGGCCATCAACCCGATACACATGGCTGTCCGGAAGACTGAACTCCGCCTGCAGAAAATTGATCAGTTCGGCCGGTGTCCGGCAGTCCACTTCCAGCCGCACCGCATCGCCAAACTTGCGTGAATGCAGTTCACCCCGCAGGGCACGGGCCAGGTCCTCGATCTCTTCGAAATCAAAGCTCAGGTCGGCGTTGCGGGTAATGCGGAACTGGTAGCAGCCATCTACCTTCATGCCGGGGAACAGTTCCTCGGCGAATTCGTGAATGATGGAGGACAGGAAAATCAGGTTGTCGCCACTGTCCGCCAGCTCGTCCGGCAGCCGAATCAGACGCGGCAGCGAACGCGGTGCCGGGATAATCGCCATACCGGTCTCGCGGCCGAAGGCGTCCTTGCCGTCCAGTTCAACAATGAAGTTGAGGCTTTTGTTAACCAGACGCGGGAAGGGATGCGAGGGGTCCAGCCCGATCGGGCTGATGACCGGCAGCACCTGATCCTCGAAATACTCCTGTACCCAGGCACGCTGGGCCTCGGTCCAGTCGGCGCGGCGCAGGAAGCGGATATTGGCCGCTTCCAGTGCCGGAAACATGATGTCGTTGAGAATCTTGTACTGACGCTCGACATTGATCGCGCAGATCTCGCTGATTTTTTCGAGCACCTTCTGCGGGTGCATCGCATCCGGCCCCACGGCCTCACGGCCGTACTTGAGCTGGCGCAGCTGATCAGCCACGCGAATCTCGAAGAATTCGTCCAGATTGCTGGAGAAGATCAGCAGGAACATCAGCCGCTCCAGCAGCGGATAGCTTTCGTCCAGCGCCTGCTCCAGCACCCGCACGTTGAACTGCAGATGGCTCAGCTCCCGGTTGATGTACAGTTCCGGTGCCTTGAGATCAACCGGCACCTCTTCGATCGGGTCAATGGTGGGCAGAATCTCGCGACTCTCCACCAGTGCCGCCGTTGCTTCCTGCTGTTCCAGCACCAGGGCCGGGTCCAGTTCACTGTCATTCATCGGGTGACCTCCAAGATCGAAGCTAGCGTCCATCTGCGCGTTTCTCTATCAGCGGTTGAGTATCTCCGCCGCCCTTACCGCAAAGTAGGTCAGAATGCCGTCGGCCCCTGCCCGCTTGAAGCTGAGCAGACTTTCCATGATGACGGCTTCTTCATCCAGCCAGCCATTCTGGAACGCGGCCATGTGCATGGCGTATTCACCACTGACCTGGTAGGCAAAGGTCGGCGCCTTGAGCTCGGTTTTGACACGACGCACGATGTCCAGATAGGGCATGCCCGGCTTCACCATCACCATATCAGCCCCTTCGGCCAGGTCCAGCGCCACCTCATGCAGGGCTTCATCGCTGTTGGCCGGGTCCATCTGGTAGCTGTACTTGTTACCCTTGCCCAGATTGCCAGCGGAGCCCACCGCATCCCGGAAGGGACCGTAGTAGGCACTGGCATACTTGGCCGAGTAAGCCATGATGCGGGTGTTAACGAAGCCGTTACTTTCCAGCTCGTCGCGGATCACGCCGATACGGCCATCCATCATGTCGCTGGGCGCCACTATGTCGGCACCCGCCTCGGCGTGCGACACCGCCTGCTTGACCAGGGTGTCCACGGTACGGTCATTGAGCACATAACCGTTGTCATCGAGGATGCCGTCCTGGCCGTGAATCGTGAAGGGGTCCAGCGCCACGTCGGTCATGATGCCCAGCTCCGGCAGGGCCGCCTTGAGTGCCCGCACGGTACGCTGCACCAGCCCTTCGGGGTTGTACGCCTCTTCGGCCAGCTCACTCTTGGCGCTGGCCGGCGTCACGGGGAACAGTGCTAGCGCAGGAATCCCCAGCGCGTGCCACTCCCGAGCCTTTTCCACCAGCAGATCGATGCTGTAGCGCATAACACCCGGCATCGACGGTACCTCTTCTACCTGCCCTTCGCCTTCGAGCACGAACACCGGATAGATCAGATCATCGGTGCTGAGCGTGCTTTCGCGCATCAGGCGACGAGAGAACTCGTCTGCACGCATGCGGCGCATGCGGGTTTCGGGGTAGTAACGCTGACTGTTGGTAAAAGCCACGATCCTTTCCTTTATTCAGGTGCATTTGACGACAAAAATATGACAGCGAGATGACAGACCCATCGCCTTCTCGCCGCTGTGCATTTGGTAATGCTTTCCATCTTAACGTACTCTTGGACCACTTCGACATGGTACGTATCAACACGTTCCAACTCTTTTGCGATCCAGCCTCCAGGGAGAAAACCGACCATGAAAAAGATTGCAGTGATTCTGTCCGGCAGCGGCGTGTTTGACGGTTCCGAAATCTATGAATCCGTCCTCACCTTTCTGCGCCTGGAGCACAACGGTGCCGAGTATCAGTGCTTCGCGCCCAATATCGATCAGATGCACGTTATCAACCATCTGACCGGTGAAGTCGCCGAAGGCGAGCACCGCAATGTACTGGTGGAAGCGGCACGCCTGGCACGCGGCAACGTCAAGGACCTGGCAGACGCCGACCCGACCGAGTTCGATGCGTTGATTATCCCGGGCGGTTTTGGCGCAGCGAAAAACCTGAGTGACTTTGCCGTCAAGGGGGCCGACTGCAGCCTGAACGAAGACCTGGTACGTTTTGCCCGCGCCATTCATCAGGCCCGTAAGCCGGTGGGACTGATCTGCATCGCCCCCGCCATGACGCCCAAGCTGCTGGGCACGGGTATCCAGTGCACCATTGGCAACGATGAGGGTGTCGCGTCAGCCATCACCGACATGGGCGGCGTGCACCAGAATTGTGGTGTCGATCAGGTCATCGTCGACAGCGAACAGAAGGTCGTGACGACCCCGGCCTACATGCTGGCAGGCTCCATTTCCGAAGCCGCTGCAGGCATCAACACGTTGGTCGACACAGTGATAAATCTCGCCTGAATACAAAATTAGGAAAAATTCCTATATCCAGAATTTCTCTGGTGGGCATAATTACCAGTGTGGATCTCCTGTTCAGGGAACGAATACAAGGATGGCCCCGTAGCGGTAACGGGACTCAGGGATGTCATCGGCAGGACGCCGCACGACCGCACGGATAGGAAGCCAGAGGAGGGAGTACATCGACGGATGCATGTACTCCTTTCGCTCCAGGCCCCCACATTTCCTATCCGTTCTTTTTTTATGTACCCACAGCGACAACAAAAGCGCCCCTCTCTTCTGTATCAAGACTGATGTCAGAGAGTGGACGCCTGCTTGGATCTTTCAGACCGTTCCCGTTTTTCCTCAGGCCGGGCTCAACCCCTGCATCAGACAGGGCTGCCAGAGCTCAGGTGCCAGGCTCGCCAGTGGCACCTGCCGCCCCGTGAGCAACCAGCGCGCCAACGTACCGGCCACATCCGGCCAGGGCATGGGCACCCCCGACGGCTGCTGCAGCCAGTCCTGGATCGGCTCCAGGCCCCACTGTCGCAGGATATGTGCCAGTCCCATCTGCTCCAGTACCACCGCGTTGGACAGCTGCTCCACCTGCCCCCGCAACGGCTTGACCAGCAGGCGCTTACCCGCCTGAATCGCTTCGCTGCACAGACCAAAGCCGGCGTTGGCGATCACGCCCTGGCAGGAATAGAGGTCCTGCTGAAAGCCGTGTCGACTGAACGGCTCCAGTTCAACATTATCGACCCGCCGCGCCTCGTGCACATCACAGTACACGCGAAAGCGGTAATCGCGCAGACCTGACAGCCAGTAGAGAATTTCGTCACGCGCCTCGAACGGCAGGTATACCAGTATCTTGCCGGCCTCCTCGCTCAACTGGCCCCGCACCGGCTCGATCATGGGCGGCAGTATGGGCGCATTGAAGTGATGCCAGTGCAACCCGATCGCTTCGTCCACCGGCGCAAACAGTCGCATGGCGGATTTGAGCCAGGGCGAGAAACCGGTGCCGGGGATGGCATGCAGAAAGGCATACTGATGGGCAATCCCGACCGAAGGCACCCCGGCCCGACGTGCCGCCCAGGCCGTGACCGGTTCAAAATCGGTCAGCACCAGATCATAGCCATCCAGTGACAGGGCACGCACATCACGCAGCAGCCGCAATGGGCGGCTGTGCACCAGGGTCTGCCAGGGCCGAACCCGCCCGGCCTCGGTAACAAACGTCAGTCCTTCGCAGTGCCGGAAATGGCCAAAGGGCTCCATGTTGAACAGCTGATCCACCGGGCGACCACTGAACAGCATATCCACCTCGGCACCGGCCGCCTGCAGCGCCGGCAGCAATACCCGAGCCCGGGTGATATGGCCGTTACCGGTCGCCTGTACACCGTAGAGAATACGCATCAGAACACCTCCCAGAGGCCGATACCCAGCAGGGCCGTGCTCATACCCAGCGCTGCACCGGCCAGGATATCGGTCGGATAGTGCACCCCCAGCAGTACTCGAGAGCCACCAACCAGTGCTGCCAGCACAAAACCAAGCCCGGCCAGAGAGGGGTAGAATTCGGCCATCAGCATGGCGAACACAAAGGCCGCCGCTGCATGACCGGAAGGGAAACTGAACTTGTCGGAAGGCTCTATCGCCGCCTGGAAGCCGACAAAACTGTGACAGGGGCGATCCCGTCGAATGGTGTTCTTCAGCAGCAGGTAGAGCGGCAACTCGATGGCGTAGGCCGTCAACCCGGCTTGCAGAAAGGCAAGGCCGTCTTCCGGCTCCCAGAGTGCCAACGCAAGCCCCAATACCAAATAGAAGCTGCCGTCGCCCAGACGTGAAATCCAGCGACTGCTGATCAGCACCGGATGTGAACGGCCATAACCGTTAAACCAGTAGAAAGCGCGGGTATCGAAAGCGTTGAGCTTCTGCAGACGGTTCATGGCAGCCACCCTGTCATTGTTCTACAGGCTGGCATTGTCGCTATTGGCGAGTGACAGGCCGGTTACTGCCGCTTTAAGCTTTGGTGACAGCCCCCTGGTGCAGCCAGTCGGCAATCAGCCGGGCCAGCAGCGCCGGTTGATCCCAGGGCAACATATGCCCCTCGCCGACCACCGGCTCAAGCTCGAATGGCTGGCGCAGGCTTTCCTGTACCCGCCGAGAATAACTGAGCGGCAACACCTCATCCCGATCACCATGCACGATCAGCCCCCGGTAGGGATAACTGCGCGTCAGTGAGCCCAGATGCCAGGTAAACAGGCTCGACAGGGTCCCCAGCGGATAATCGAATACCACCAGCGGATCCGAGTTGATCTCTTCACCGGCCGGATGACCCGCCAGCAGCTGCTCATAGTCGATAAAACTCTGCATCGGCAGGGGCACACCCGGCATCAGCAACGCACTGCCCCAGATCCAGGACCAGCCCAGTTGATGCACGATATCCGGCGCCAGCGAGGGGACCAGCAGGGTACCGCACACCACCGCCTCTATGCGTGCATCTGCTTCGGCACAGGCCACGGCCAGCAAAGCCCCGATGGAGTAGCCATAGAGATAAACCGGTTGATCCGTGCTCTCTCGATAGTGATCAATTACTTCACTGACATCACTGACCACCTGCTCGACCCTGTACAGCCCGCGCGGACCGCCGGAGTAGCCATGACCGCGCAGATCAACTCCGACCACATTGAAGCCCAGGGTGCACAGCCGGTGCAACAGCTCGGCATAGAGCTCAACATAGGTTCCGATGCCGGGCAGAAACAGCAGCAACGGAGCTTCATCGGAGCAATGGTAATACTCGGTATGCAGTGGCAGCTCACCAACTTCGACACACTGGCGCTGTTGCAGCAGCCTGGTGATGCCCAGCTTTTCACGCAACTGGCGGCGATGCAGGTCAAACTCGGTTTCGGTTTTGCAGTTCATGATGCTCCTGGTATTCATTCAAGCTTAACGCTGGCACTGACGGCAGAATACGGTACTGCGCTGCCCCAGCTTTACTTCACTCAGAGGTTCACCACAGCCAAGGCAGGACTCGCCTCCCCGGCCATAGACAGCCAGTTCCTGTTTGAAATAGCCGGGCTTGCCGTCACCACCGACAAAATCCTTCAGAGTGGTGCCACCCTGCTCGATTGCTGCGGCCAGCACCTCCTTGATCGCCTGCGTCAGTGTTTCCAGTCGGGCGGCCGAAATGCGCCCCGCCGCCCGACGCGGATCGATACCGGCACGGTACAGCGCCTCGTTGGCATAAATGTTACCAACCCCAACCACTACTTCAGCATTCATGATCAGTGCCTTGATCGCCGTGCGACGTCCCGTGCAGCGGCGCTGCAGGTAGTCTGCATCGAACGCCTCATCCAGCGGTTCGGGACCGAGGGATGCCAGCAGCGGATGGGTCGTACCGTTCTCCTGCCAGAGCACGGCACCGAAACGGCGAGGGTCGGTCAGGCGCAACAGCTGCCCCGAATCGAGCCGCATATCCACATGATCATGTTTATCGGGCACTGCGTCCCCCGGCAGGATGCGCAGGCTGCCGGACATGCCCAGATGCAGGATCATGGTGCCACGGCTGAAGCGAAGCAGCAGATATTTGGCCCGCCGCCTGATGGACTGCACCCGATCACCCTCAACCCATTGCGGCAGCTGTTCGGGCACCGGCCAGCGCAACCTGGGCTGGCGTACCTCCAGCGCTGTGACACGGTGTTGTTCCACATGCGGCGCAATGCCACGGCGGGTCGTCTCTACTTCGGGCAGTTCGGGCATGCAGGCTCCTCTATTTATGTATAAGAATATATCAAAGTGCTGTATCAGGCCGTGCGTCCCGCACGCAACACCAGGTAGACCCCAATGACCGCCAGCACCATCCCGCCCAGCGCCAGCATCGACAGCTGCTCATCGAACAGCAGCCAGGCTTCCAGTGCGGTGACCGGCGGCACCAGATAGAAGTAGCTGGCAATGCGTGCCACTTCGCCTTCCCGGATCATCAGCATCAGCAGCAGAATGGCACTGACCGACAGGCCAAACACCAGCCAGAGCAGGGCCCCGATCAGCTCCGGATGCCATTCAACCTGATGCTGTTCAAAGCCCAGTGTCAGCAGCCCCATCATCAGCGCCATGGACAGGTACTGATAGAAGGAGCCCGTCAGCAGATCGGTCCCTGCGCCGAAACGCTTCTGGTAAAGGGTACCGATGGAAATGCCCGCCAACGCAACCAGCGCAGCCAGCACAGCTTCGAGGCGCAGCTCGAATTGATCGGGCTGTAGCCCGGTGCCCAGCACCAGCATCACCCCCAGCAGGCCCAACCCCAGTCCCAGCCATTGCCGTCCCTGCAGCGTCTGTCCCATCAGGCCCCAGGCCAGCACCGCTGTCAGCACCGGTTGCAGCCCCACCAGAATGGAGGTCACCCCTGCCGGCAGCTGCCACTTGATCGCAGCAAACACCCCACCCAGATAACAGCCGTGCACCAGCGCGCCGGTCACCATCTGATGCAACGCCTGACGCGGGCTCGGCCACTGGGCCCGAAAAATCAGAATCAGCCCGCCAAACACGCCCAGCGTCAGCAGGGTACGAATCAGCAGCAGATAGAAGGGCTCAATGTACGGCAGCCCATAGCGGGCACCAATAAAGCCGGTGCTCCACAGCAGCACAAAGGCCAGGGGCACGAAGCGGATCATTCCAGGTGGCAGTGACATGCGGGAGCCTCGGATAAGTGTAATGATCATTATCCTAAACGACCGGACAGTCCTCCCGCCAGCATAAAAAAACCCCGCAGGGCACGAGGCCTTGCGGGGTTTCGGGATCTCCAGTCCAGAATCAATTACTTGATCTTGGCTTCCTTGTAGATCACGTGCTTGCGAACAACCGGGTCGTATTTCTTGAATTCGAACTTATCCGGAGTGTTACGCTTGTTCTTGTCGGTAGTGTAGAAGTGACCGGTACCGGCAGAGGATACCAGGCGGATCTTCTCGCGTGCGCCTTTAGCCATGATTCAATCTCCTCAGACTTTCTCGCCACGGGCACGCAGTTCAGTCAGAACTGCATCGATGCCCTTCTTGTCGATGATACGCATGCCCTTGGAAGAAACACGCAGACGTACAAAACGGTTCTCGCTCTCTACCCAGAAACGGTGCCAGTGCAGGTTCGGCAGGAAGCGACGACGGGTTTTGCGGTTTGAGTGGGAAACGTTGTTCCCGGTTACCGGGCCCTTGCCCGTTACCATGCAAACTCGAGACATTGTAAAAACCTTTTTAAAGGGTTAAGTAACCTCTGTTCGATGTTTATTGACCCTGCAACCGGCAGAATCTCAGGCGGAGCGTCCAAACGTACACGGACAGAATACCGTACCATTAAGGAACAGAAGGCGGCGAATTATACGGACTTGTACAGGGTTTGGCCAGACAATTGTCGATTTTTTCACCAGATGCTACATCAGCCCCCGCTCGGCAAAGGACACCGACTCGCCATCGCCGATGACGATATGGTCCAGTACCCGGATATCCACCAGCCCCAACGCCTGCACCAGCCGATCGGTGATCTGCCGATCAGCCTGTGATGGTTCGGCCACACCAGACGGATGATTATGGGCCAGAATCAGTGCCGCCGCGTTATGTGCCAGTGCCAGCTTGACCACCTCACGCGGATGTACGCTGGCCGCATTGATGGTGCCGTAAAACAACGCCTCATAACGGATCACCCGATGGCGGTTGTCGAGCAACAGACAGGCAAATACCTCGCGTGGCTCGTGGCGTAACCGGCTGGCCAGATAGCGTCGTACCATCAGTGGGCTTTCCAGTGCCGATTCACGCACCAGGCGCGCTTCAAGATGACGCCGCGACATCTCCAGTACCGCCTGCAGCTGCACATATTTGGCCGGCCCCAGCCCATGGGCAGCACAGAAATCGCTTTCGCCACACTCCAGCAGCGGCCGCAGGCCACCAAAATGTTCCAGCAGCTGCCGTGCCAGATCGACGGCGCTGCAGCCCTGTACCCCGGTACGCAGAAAGATTGCCAACAGCTCCGCATCCGACAACGCCTCGGCACCTCGTGCCAGCAGCTTTTCGCGCGGCCGTTCCTCGGCCGGCCAGTCCCGTATCGCCATCCTCACCTCCCTGTGAGTTGATCTATTTCAGCCGGGCTCTCCCTACGCTTTGCCCACCCGAAGTGGTATCTTAGCGCCCTGTCCCCAGATGAGAAACAATCGGATATTCAGGGTATGCAGAGACTTACTAACCGGCGCATTCTGCTCGGCATCACCGGCGGTATCGCGGCCTACAAAAGTGCCGAACTGACCCGTCTGCTCAAGGGTGCCGGGGCCGATGTCCGCATCGTCATGACACCGGCCGCCACCGAATTCATCACCCCGCTGACCCTGCAGGCGTTGTCGGGCCACCCCGTACACCTGCAACTGCTCGACCCGGAAGCGGAAGCCGGCATGGGCCATATCGAACTGGCCAAGTGGGCCGATCTGATCCTGATTGCACCGGCCAGTGCCGACTTCATTGCCCGTTTCAGTACCGGCATGGGTGACGACCTGCTGACCACCCTGTGCCTGGCCAGCGATGCGCCCATCTGTCTGGCCCCGGCGATGAATCAGGCGATGTGGCGCGATCCACGCACCCAGGACAACGTCCATCGACTGACCGCTCAGGGCGTAACCCTGCTCGGCCCCGGCGTGGGCGCCCAGGCCTGTGGCGATACCGGTCCCGGTCGCATGCTGGAGCCGGAGGAGCTGGCCGAACTGGCCGCCGCACGCTTCGAACACGGTGCCCTGACCGGCAAGCGCGTGTTCATCACCGCCGGCCCCACCCGGGAGCCGCTGGACCCGGTGCGCTATATCTCCAACCACAGCTCCGGCAAGATGGGCTACGCTCTGGCCGAGGCCGCCATTGATGCCGGTGCCAGCGTCAAGCTGATCAGCGGCCCGGTGACCCTGACACCGCCGTCCCGGGTCGACTGTGTACAGGTGGAGACCGCCGAACAGATGCTGGCGGCCTCACTGGACGGCATCGACGGCTGTGACCTGTTCATCGCCGCCGCCGCTGTGGCCGACTATCGCCCGGTGTCCATAGCCGAGCACAAGATCAAGAAGGGCAGCGAAGAGATCATGGAACTTCATCTGGTGAAGAATCCGGATATCGTCGCCACCGTCGCCGGCCTGAACGAACAACGCCCCTATACCGTCGGCTTTGCCGCCGAAACCCGTGATGTAATCGGCTATGCGCGCAGCAAGCTGACCCGCAAGGGGCTGGACCTGATCGTCGCCAACGACGTGTCCAATCCGGAGATCGGCTTCAACAGCGACGACAATGCTGTCACCCTGGTCAGTGCCGACGATGAAGTCAGCCTGCCCCAGACCTCCAAGCGCCAGCTGGCTCACCAGCTGATCGAACAGATTGCCCAGCACTACCATCAGAGCACCCAATGAAAGCACTGCAAGTCAAAATCCTGAACGACCGTATCGGTCGTGACATTCCCCTGCCCGCCTACGCTACCGAAGGCTCCGCCGGTCTCGACCTGCGCGCCTGCCTGGATGAGGCGCTGACGCTGGCACCGGGCCAGACCGAACTGATCCCCACCGGCCTGGCGATCCATATTGAAGACCCCAGCCTGTGCGCGATGATCCTGCCGCGCTCCGGCCTCGGTCACAAGCATGGCATCGTGCTCGGTAACCTGGTCGGCCTGATCGATTCCGACTATCAGGGCCAGCTGTTCGTCTCCTGCTAGCACCGTGGCCAGACCACGTTCACCATTGAACCGGGCGAACGCATCGCGCAGATGGTGCTGGTACCGGTGATACAGGCCGAATTCGAGATTGTCGACGAGTTCAGCGACTCCGACCGCGGTGCCGGTGGCTTCGGCTCATCCGGCCGCCACTGATCCAACAATGTGAATACTTACTGACGACAGGAAAGCCTCCTCATGCCTTACCCGCTTGAAAGCTTCGATCGTGATATCTTTCGTGCCTATGACATCCGCGGTATCGTGGGCCAGTCACTGACCGAGTCCACTGTCTACCATATCGGTCGTGCCTTTGCCGCCGAGGCATCGGCCAGAGGCATCCGTGAGGTGGTGGTCGGCGCCGATGGCCGCCTGTCCGGCCCGCAGCTGAAAGAGCGCCTGATCCAGGGCCTGACCGACAGCGGCTGCCATGTCCTCGACATCGGCTATGTGCCAACCCCAGTGCTCTACTTCGCCGCCCACCAGCGCGCCGATCAGACCGGTATCATGATCACCGGCAGCCACAACCCATCCGACTACAACGGCTTCAAGATGATGCTCGGCGGCGAAACCCTGTCCGGCGACCAGATTCAGGCGCTGGCCAACCGCATCGAAGCCGCCGACTACGTCGATGGCACGGGCAATGCCGAAACACTGGCAGTGGAGCAGGCCTATCTGCAGCGCGTGCTGGGCGATGTTGAGCTCAAGCGTGGCATGAAAGTGGTGGTCGACTGCGGCAACGGCATCCCCGGCAAGCTGGCTCCGGCGCTGATCGAGCAGCTGGGCTGCGAGGTGATCCCATTGTTCTGCGAAGTGGATGGCACCTTCCCCAACCACCACCCGGACCCGGGCAAGCTGAAAAACCTGCAGGATGCGATTGCGGCCGTGGCCGAGCATCAGGCTGATCTGGGCCTGGCGTTTGACGGCGATGGTGACCGCGTTGGCGTCATCACCCCCTCCGGCCATGTGATCTACCCCGACCGGGTGATGATGCTGTTTGCCGAGGATGTACTCGGCCGCAACCCGGGTGCCGAAATCCTGTTCGACGTCAAATGTTCGCGCCTGCTGCCGCAGGTGATCGAACAGGCCGGCGGCAAGGCCACCATGTGGAAGACCGGTCATTCACTGATCAAGCGCCAGATGAAGGCCTGTGGCGCCCTGCTGGCCGGCGAGATGAGCGGCCACATTTTCTTCAAGGAGCGCTGGTACGGCTTTGACGATGGCCTGTACAGCGCGGCGCGCCTGCTGGAAATTCTGTCCGGCCGTGATGAGGATGCCGATGCGATCTTCACCGCCTACCCGGAAGATATCAGCACCCCGGAGATCAACATCGAGGTGCGCGAGGACAACAAGTTCACGCTGGTCGAAGCCCTGCAGCAGGTCGACTTCCCCGGCGGCAATGTCAGCCACATCGACGGTGTACGCGTCGACTACGCGGACGGCTGGGGCCTGATGCGCGCATCCAACACCACCCCGGTGCTGGTACTGCGTTTCGAGGCCCAAAGTGCCGCAGCCCTTAACCGCATCAAAACCGAGTTCCAATCGCGTCTGAGCGCTATCGACAGCACGCTCATCATCCCCGACGCCTGAACCAGCAGCAAGCCACAAGGAGAAACCATGCCTTTGTCACGCAAACAAGCCATGTCGACCGCCGATGTTCTCTCGGTGGCCATGCCCTATATCCAGCGCTTCGTCGGCAAGACCCTGGTGATCAAGTATGGCGGCAACGCCATGATCGATGAAAAGCTCAAGGAAAGCTTTGCCCGCGATATCGTGATGATGAAACTGATCGGCATCAATCCGATTGTGGTGCATGGCGGCGGTCCGCAGATCGGCGACCTGCTGGAGAAGCTGAAAATCGAATCCCACTTCATCAACGGCATGCGCGTCACCGACTCCAAGACCATGGACGTGGTCGAGATGGTGCTCGGCGGCATGGTGAACAAGGAGATTGTTGGCCTGATCAACACTGCCGGCGGCAAGGCCATCGGTCTGACCGGCAAGGACGGTGAGCTGCTGCGTGCACGCAAGCTGAAGGTGAAACACAAGACACCGGAAATGGAAGCACCGGAAATCATCGATATCGGTCATGTCGGTGAGGTGGAAAGTGTCAACGTTCGGGTGCTGGAGATGCTGGTCAACTCCGACTTCATCCCGGTGATCGCACCGATCGGTGTCGGTGAAGACGGCCATGCCTACAACATCAACGCCGACCTGGTGGCCGGCAAGGTGGCCGAGGTGCTCAAGGCTGAAAAGCTGATGCTGCTGACCAACATCTCGGGCCTGCTCGACAAGGATGGCAATGTGCTGACCGGCCTGACCACCGAGCAGGTCGATGCCCTGATTGCGGATGGCACCATCTACGGCGGCATGCTGCCGAAGATCGACTGCGCCCTGGGTGCCGTCAAAAGTGGCGTACGCAGTGCCCACATCATCGACGGCCGGGTCGAACACGCCTGTATGCTGGAGATTTTCACCGATGAAGGCGTCGGCACCCTGATCACCAATGATGATGCCGGTGAGACCGAGTCTGCATGAGCGATAAAGCCCAGAAGCTCTCACGCCGGGAGCAGATTCTGCAGGCCCTGGCCCACATGCTGGAAAGCAACCCGGGCCAGCGCATCACCACCGCCGCGCTGGCACGTGAGGTCGGCGTATCCGAAGCGGCCCTGTACCGCCACTTCCCCAGCAAGGCGCGCATGTTCGAGGGGCTGATCGGGTTTATCGAGGAAACGCTGTTCTCGCGCATCAAGCGTATCCTCGCTTCTGATGCGCCCGCTCTGCGTCAGTGCGAGCAGATTCTGACGCTGCTGCTGGCGTTCGTGGAGAAGAACCCGGGCATGGCCCGCATCCTTACCGGTGATGCCCTGGCCGGCGAAACCGACCGCCTTCGGGTCCGCGTCAACCAGTTGTTTGAGCGTCTGGAGACCCAGCTCAAGCAGGTGCTGCGCGAAGCCGAACTCAAAGAGGGACTGAGAACGCAGGTACCGCCCGGTTCGGCCGCCAATCTGGCACTGGCAGCCGCCGAAGGACGTATCCGCCAGTTCGTTCGTTCGGAGTTCAAACGTCGCCCCACCGAACACTGGCTGGAGCAATGGACCTGCCTCGGCAACAGCCTGTTTCGCCTGCCGGCAACGGCCTGATACAAAAAAGGGCTCCACTGGAGCCCTTACTTAATGCCGCCACTCAGTTTGCCTGCTGAGTCCCCTGCTGCAGAATCTGCATCGCCTTGAGCAGATTGAGCGCTTCAAACAGCTGGAAATCACGTGCCGACAGGCCGTTTGAAGGCTGGTTACCGGCCTTTTCACGGGCCCCATTACCGTTCTCCAGATGCCCCGCCAGGTCACGCTCCTTGACCCTGCCGGTTTCACTCAACAACGTCAGCTGAGCTTCATCCACCCGCAAGTCCGGCGTAATCCCCTGCGCCTGGATAGAACGGCCGCTGGGCGTGTAGTAGCGTGCCGTGGTCAACTTGATCGCCCGATCCTGCCCCAGTGGCAGCACCGTCTGTACCGAGCCCTTGCCGAAACTGTCTGTGCCCATCACCACAGCCCGTTTGTGATCCTGCAGGGCACCGGCTACGATCTCCGACGCCGAGGCGGAACCGCCATTGACCAGCACCACCAGCGGCGTGTCTGCCGCCGCCGTATCCGAGCTGGCGTTGAAGCGCAGTTCCGAGTTGGGCAGTCGGCCTTCGGTATACACGATGGTGCCTTCACTCAGGAAGGCATTGCTGACCGCAACCGCCGCCTGCAGTACCCCACCCGGGTTGTTGCGCAGATCCAGCACCAGGCCTTGCAGCGCTCCATCCCGCTGCAGTTTCTGGATAGCGACGATCAGATCCTCGCCGGTGTGAGCCTGAAACTGGGAGATGCGCAGGTAGCCATAACCGGGCTCCAGCAGCTCGTGGCGTACACTGGCAACCTTGATCACGTCACGCACGATCTCCAGTTCCAGCGGTTGATCCCGCCCCTCACGCATGATGGTCAGGCGGATCGGCGTCCCCACCTCACCACGCATCATATCGATGGCCTCATTGAGACCCAGTCCCTGCACCGGCGTGTCATCCAGCCGAATGATCAGGTCGCCAGCCTTGACCCCCGCCCGTTGCGCGGGCGTGTCGTCGATCGGCGCGATCACCTTGATGAAGCCATCTTCAAGCCCCACCTCGATCCCCAGGCCGCCAAACTCGCCGCTGGTATGGATCTGCAGGCTCTCGAACGCCTCGGGCTCCAGATAGGCCGAGTGCGGGTCCAGCCCGGTCAGCATGCCGCGGATGGCATCTTCCAGCAGCTCACGGTCATCCACCGGTTCCACATAGGCCTGCTTGATACGGTCGAACACATCGGCAAACATGCGCAACTCGGTCAGCGGCAAGGTTTCCTGCTCCCCGGACTCGGTCTCCTGTGCACTGGCCGGTATCGACAGGCTCAGGGCACATCCCAGGAGAGTGGCCGCAAGCGGTGTAGGACTGAAAAGCTTCATCATCGGATTCCCTGCAAATGTGTTTAGCGCCGCTCCAGCCAGGCAATCGGGTCGATCGAACGCCCCTTGTAGCGAACGGCAAAGTACAGCCCCGGCTCTGAACTGCCACCACTGCTGCCAGCCAGTGCCAGTGTCTCGCCAGTCCCAACCCACTCGCCCGGCTCTCGCAGCAGGCTGTCGTTGTGGCCGTACAGCGTCAGGTAACCACCTCCATGGTCAAGAATCAATACCAGGCCGTAGCCTCGCAGCCAGTCAGCGAAGACAACGCGTCCGTGATGCACCGCCTTGACCGAGACTCCCGGCTTGGCATCAATCAATAATCCTTCATACGCCACATTCTCGATGCGACTGCCAAATGCCTGACGGACCCGCCCCTTCACCGGCCACTCCAGCTTGCCCTTGCGCTGCTGGAACTTGAGACCATCCTGGTCCAGACGAATCTGCGCCATGGAGCGACGAATTTCGTCCAGCACCGCTGCCAGTTCCGCCTGGTCTCGCTGCAGCCGACCCAGCTTTCCCTTATCGCTGCTCTGCTCCTTGCGCAGACGCGCCAGGGTTCCGGCCTGTGCCGTGCGAGCCTCGGCCAACGCCAGTTGCTGCTGTTCAAGCTGCTGGCGCGTGCTCAGCAAGTCCGTATCCGTTTGTGCAATCGCTGATCGGGTGGCGGTCAAACGCTGCAGCGCATCACGGTACTCGGTCAGCTCCGTATTCAACGCAGCCGTCAAATGATCATAATAGCGCAGCATGCGCGACAGGCTTTGTGGATCTTCCTGCGACAGCAGCAATTCCAGCGCCGGCTGGCGCCCCAGCCGATATTGCTCCTGCAGCAACGCACGAATCTGGCTCTTGCGCGCCTGCAGCAGGGCCTGCAACTGGCTTTCATCCTGCCCGAGGCCATCCCGACGGCTTTGCAGATCGCCCTGTTGCTCATCCAGCGCCCGCAAGCGAGCCTGTACTTCACCGATCTGCTTATCGTGGCGTTTCAGCTCCTGCTCAACCGCCGCCAGTTGCTGTTGTCGCTGCTTGAGCGTCTTCTGCAATTGACTGATTTGCTGCTTGACGGCCTTGAGCTGCTGTTCGGTGGCGGCCGGGTCTGGCGCGGCCAGTGCCGACGCAGACCAGCTGCCGGCCAGCACCAGAGTCAGCAGTAAAGGCTTAAACTGCACGCTCAGCCCAGAGCAACCAGGCTGTGGCCCGTCATTTCCGCCGGTGCCTCCAGCCCCATCAGGTCAAGCAGGGTCGGTGCCAGGTCGCACAGCGCGCCATCAGCCAGCGTCACCTGAGCGGCCCGCGGACCATCATAAATCAGGGCCACCGGCCAGTTGGTGTGGGCGGTATGCGGCTGGCCGCTGGTGGGGTCTCGCATCAATTCCACATTGCCGTGGTCTGCCGTAATCAGCACTTCACCACCCACCTCGGCCAACGCCGCCAGTACCTGGGTCAGGCTCTGATCAACCACTTCAACGGCTGCTACAGCGGCATCAAAGTTACCGGTATGACCCACCATGTCACCGTTGGCATAGTTGCAGACGATCAGATCGTACTTGCCACTGCGAATCGCGGCACACAGCTTCTCGGTCACCTCCGGTGCACTCATCTCCGGCTGCAGGTCATAGGTTGCTACCTGTGGCGAGGGCACCAGAATGCGTTCTTCACCCGGATATACCGCTTCCTGACCACCGTTGAAGAAAAAGGTCACGTGGGCGTATTTTTCGGTCTCGGAAATACGCAGTTGAGTTTTGCCAAGGCCGGACAGGTACTCACCCAGGTCATTGCGAATCGGTACCGGCGGGTAGGCCACCGGAGCCGGAATGTCTGCCGCATATTCGGTCAGCATCACATAGCCGCCAAGCGACGGGAGGGCCTGGCGCTCAAAGCCATCAAAGTCGTGTTCCACAAAGCAGCGGGTGATTTCACGCGCACGGTCTGGACGGAAGTTGGCACAGATCATGGCGTCGCCATCCTGCACGGTTGCCACCGGCTGGCCATCCACACCAGTGATCACGGTTGCCTGCACGAATTCATCGTTCTCATCACGAGCGTACGCCTCTGCCAGCGCTGCGGCAGCGGATGCGGCCTGCTGCGGAGCCTGTCCCAGTGTCATGGCGTTATAGGCCTGCTCGACACGGTCCCAGCGATTATCTCGGTCCATGGCATAGTAACGCCCCACCACCGTTGCAATGGCACCCGTGCCTAGCCGCTCAAAGGTGGCTTCAGCCGCCTGCAACGATGGCTCGGCGGAGCGCGGCGGCATGTCGCGACCATCCAGAATGGCATGCAGATAGACCTGTTTCGCGCCCCGATTGACCGCCATTTCCAGCAGGGCAAAGATATGGTTTTCATGACTGTGCACGCCACCCGGTGACAGCAGCCCCATCACGTGCACGGCCCGGTCAGCCGCAATCGCCGTATCCATCGCCTGACACAGGGCTGCATTATCGAAAAAGTCACCATCGTCGATCGACTTGGAGATGCGAGTGAAGTTCTGATACACGGTGCGACCGGCACCAATGTTCATGTGACCCACTTCCGAGTTGCCCATCTGCCCATCCGGCAACCCCACCGCCATACCCGAAGTCTGAATACGGGAGTTCGGGTTATCGGCCAGCAGCCTGTCCCAGGTCGGAGTATGGGCCGCTTCTACTGCCGAGGAGGGCGTCACCTCCACGCCGAAGCCATCAAGAATAATCAGGGCCTTGGTTGCGCGTGCATCAGTCATGGTGTGCGTATCTGTCCGGTCGGTTAAAAAACAGGCAGCCATTTTACCGCCCCGGCGGCCGATTAGCTAACACCCAAGCGGCAGGATTTGCCCGGCTGCCCTTATCGCTGTCACAGTGGGCATGTATACTTGCTGACTTCTTATCCGTGTATCTGATCGGAACAACTATGGAACGCCTGATCGAATTCGCTATACAGCATTACTACCTGGTCGGAGCCTGGGTGCTGACTCTGCTGCTCCTGCTGGCGACCGAGAAACGCAAGTCCGGCAAGTCCGTGACCCCTGCAGAAGCCACTCGGCTGATCAACAAGGAATCCGGCGTGGTGCTGGATATTCGCACACGCAAGGAATGGGATACCGGACGCATTACCGGTGCCCATCACATTCCGCTGGCCGATCTGGATCGCCGCCTGAATGAGCTGGACAAGTACAAAAGCAAGCCGGTCATCGTCGTATGCAACCTGGGCCAGGCAGCGGGCACCGCTGGCAAGGCACTCAAGGCTGCCGGCTACGAGAACGTCGTGCGCCTGTCCGGCGGCATGACCGAGTGGAAAAACCAGAATATGCCAATCGTGAAGTAAACCCCATGGCCAAGACGACCATCTACCTGACCCGCTGGTGCCCTTTCTGTACCCGTGCCATTGCACTGCTGGACAGCAAGGGAACCGACTACACCGCCATCGACGTAGACGCAGACCCTGACCAGCGGCAGGAAATGATGTCACGCAGTCAGCGCCGCACTGTTCCCCAGATTTTCGTCGGTGACGTGCATGTTGGCGGATGTGATGATCTGTTTGCCCTGGAGCGACAGGGTAAACTCGATGAGCTGCTCAGCGCCTGAGTGACAACAAAAATCGCAAGGATAAAACAATGTCTGACACTGCAAACCAGCAAGCCAACCAGCCCCAGTTCGCGCTGCAGCGCATTTACGTCAAGGATGCTTCCCTGGAAACGCCGGCAGGCGCCAAGGCCTTTACCCAACCCTGGCAGCCCGAAATCAACCTGGAGATGAACACCCGCACCAATCCGCTGGATGAGCATCACCACGAAGTCGTACTGACACTGACCGTAACGGCCAAAAATGCCGACGAAACCGCTTTTCTGGTAGAAGTACAGCAGGCAGGCATTTTCATGGTGGCCGGCATTGAAGGTGCCGAGCTGCACCACACGCTGGGTGCATTCTGCCCCAACCTGCTGTTCCCGTATGCACGTGAAGCCGTCGACAATTTCGTCACCAAAGCCAGCTTCCCTCCGCTGATGCTGGCTCCGGTC
>Ga0193959_1000263_pt1 | contig 21430 bp, 43 predicted proteins | sample FB_2_MG_FD_140333 | JGI IMG/M metagenome (GOLD analysis project Ga0193959, IMG submission 140333) | Microbial mat bacterial communities from the Broadkill River, Lewes, Delaware, United States - FB_2_MG | ecosystem: Environmental > Aquatic > Freshwater > River > Microbial mats | place: USA... | reverse complement strand
GCATCAGTCGTGCGCAATAGATAAACAATAGGGGATGAGCTATCTCCAGCCTTTTCTTTAGCCTTTGCTAATCCTGACTTAACCTTCGCTTGAATATCGAACGCACCCATTAACAGATACCTCGACCATCATAAAAGTAGTCATCACGAACAAGCCCGCCATTGCCACCGTTGGGGCCGCAAGGTGATGAATTAAAGCCAGCCTTAGTTAGCGGGTATAAAGAGTTGTACACGCCCTGTATAGTTGCGTTGGTACTTTGTGATGATCCGTCTTGATATGATTCTGAATAAACCCCGTCAACACTGAATGACTTTAGGTTTTGCCCCGTGCTAGATCCATTCGTTGATGTTCCTGAATTTATTGAATCGGCCGCATAGACTTGAGCATTCTTAACTGACTCTGGAATGACATCATCATCAACTAACTTGCAGTTATCATAAACGCCAGTTCTCGGATAGATGTTGTTTTGAGTCTCGGTGCTTCGTGAGCCTTGAAGTAATCGCTCATTAGTAAGGAGATTTAGATACCCCTGGCGCAATTTAACTTCTGCCTCAGTGTCATCCGTTGGTAAAATCAACCCGTAATTAGCTGCAAATGTGCGAGCATCAGCAAGTGATACAAATGAATCGGCAGTTGCTACGCCTGTTCCATCCTCAATTATTAAAGCCATCTCAACACCTTACTTGATATGTTAAATTCGAAACCGGGCAAATGTTAAACCAACTGTTATATTATAACATTTAGTTCAGGAATAACAAAAGCCCATTATCGAGAAGGTTAATACCAGTACACGTAAGCCAGTGACGGCGCCGTTGATCCGGTAACAGTAAGAGTGACATTATTCTTCATTCCGCCCAAGAACGCACTGATAGCGCTTAGCGGCACAACCACAGTGTCACCTGCGGTTAGCGTGATATCGAATCCTAATGACACATCTACATCGCCATATCCGACGCAAGGAACGGTTGATACACCATCACCGATTGCGTTGATAGTCAACGAGCCAGTTTCAGCACTTTCAAATACCAAATAGCTATCTGTCACCCATGCGAGCGTGTGCGGCCCCGAGTTTAAGTCTAATTTTGTTGCTGTGTTTTCCTGCTCAGGAAATGTGTTTCTTGTTAATGCTGCCATGTTGCTTTCCCTCTTATTAGTGCTCAGATAAAGCCCAAACCACAGACGCCCCTACTATATTCTCGCCGCCAAGAACCGTGTCGGTCGGCGATGAAAAATCAATAGTGCCGCCAGACGGGCTATACAATCGAAACCTCAAATAGTCGCCATCAGACCACGCAGTGACACTACTCAGAGAGGTTTTGAATGTTTCGCCGTTATTGGGTATCTCAAGCACTCTCAATGATTGTGCATTTTGCGTCCAAGCCACGCCGTCAGAGCTTCTTTCCGACCACAGGTGGACAGTAGTTGTGCCACCGCCGGACTTATTCGGCTGAAATGATATAGTGCCATCCATTGAAGCTATCTCTCTTCCAGACAGATTCCTTACCGCTCCATTTGCATCTATCGCGCCAATTCCTGACGACGATGATTCGATACTCATTCCTGTTAAAAAGCTGGGCGAGTTTGGATCAGTGCCAATGCTGACAGTTGAAATTGTTGTAGATAAGAAGAATTGCTTTTCAATTATGATTGGGTTTTTGGGATCTGTATTATCAACATCAGACCCAGTAACAGATTTAACAAATCCATTGGTAGCGGCAAGTATTTGCTCTAAGAGTTCGTTTCTTATACTCATAATAAAACCATCTGTGGACCTAGAGGGCGATTAGAGGGGTATAGAGAGGGAGGGAGGACGCGCGTCCAGTGCCGCAGCCCTCTAATTCTGCGACACTTTGAGTATAACGCGTTGTGAATTTAAATGCTATTTATGCTCATCTATAACAACACCACCGACATATCCATAAGCTGCGCCGGGAGCATTTCTAACCTCAATTATCAAATCTTGCCCGGCGTTAAGCTCGTAATCTTGACTTGTGACATAATCAGCTACAGTAATATCAATGCTCGTGTTTTCAATTTCGCTAACGTGAGAGCCATTCTTGTCTATTACTGTTATCTCTGCGCGTCGCCCTGTATTTATAGATCCGACTGTGTGTAAGCCCGCGACATAAACCCTGCCACTTCTAGCTACATCGCTGAGCGTGAATGAGATTAAGTTATTTGAGCCGACGCTGTTAGATAGAAGATTTGGATCTTGTATTCCCTCGTCCCATTCTATAGCTGAAGTGTCTAAGTTTGTTCTAGCGAATAGCGGCCCCGATACTATGCGCACTGATTGGGCTCCGGGACTTGTTGGATTCGCGTGAGATAGCAGAGAAAATGTGCTATCCATGCTTGGCGTTACAGTTAGATTGTTACCCCATGTTTGCAAGCTTGGCTTTGCGTCAAGCGCATCAGCAGCGCCGACGTTTATCGCAATCCTGTTTTTGTATATGGAATTATCAAACGGAGTCGGATAGATAGCCCCGATACTTTCAAGTTGCTTAATGAGATACAGTCGCATAGTTGAAGTGCCCGGCCCTCTTGCTACATTTACATTAACTGGGTCATAAAGATAATCAGTGTACATGTGAACATTGTCAGCATCTAAAATGGATGGGTCAGCTCGCCCGAAAGAATAAAAGTCAAGTACAGGACGCCCGCCAATGAAAAACTTCGGAGTTAATTCTTGGCAAAGCGGAACAATCAATCCGTCATTCATTGAGCCTGAGCTGATCGCGTCAGGATCTGGAGCATTTGCAACGCTATCCTGATAATCTCTAAATGTTAGCGAGCCAATGGCGACGTCACCAGTCGGCTCCAATAGAGATACAAGCTGTCGATACTCAGCTTCAACGCTATCTTTCTCGCCCTGTGTTGTGTCTGGTCCCCACGCGCCTACTGTTCCTCCGGGTCCACCATCTGCGAGCAAAAATGTGCAGTTATTGCCGCCAGCATGCATTGCATACAGAGTTACACCTTCCGCCAACGCTTTTATGTCATCAATCTGCGCAATAATATCAGCGAGGCTAGCGCCGGGAACCGCGACTGATTTAAATTTAGTCCCGCGAAATGGAATTTTAAATTGATCTGTTAACTGAAACACGCCATTAGTTATTGACGCGCCCACCCCAACAATCGTGTCGTACTTTTCAATTACAGGAGCCCCGCCGATGGCTGATAGCCAATCTTCAAGTAATGAATTCTGAACGTTGGGATTAGTTACTGTGCCACCGACTTTCTCAACTATTTTTACTAGCAGATCGTTTCTATTAGACATTAGCTATTGCCTCCAATATCTCATTTCTCTTGCCGTTAATAGCCGTACCGCCCATTGCGACGAGTATTTTATTTAACACGTCATTTCTAGGCTCTATTTGCTCAGCGCTTCCGCCGTATGCTGCTAGTATTTCAATCAGTTTCTCATTTCTCATGCTGATTATTCCTTATAAAAAAGCCCCGAGTTAACGAGGCTTTTGGTTAGTCTGGTTTTTTACTTTTTCGAGTTTGCTTTGGCTTTTCCGCTTCTGCTTTTGGATTTGGATCAAATTTAGCGTCTAAAACTTTGTAGCCTTTTTTGTTCCAATCCTTTTTAACTTCAGTAGAAACGGGATGAGCCAAGTACTTAACCTTGTCCATCCCTCACCTCTTACTGATCGATGTCCGCAATTGCTAGCGTTCCAGCGGTGTGCTTGACTGATGTCATTACATTATCCCAGTTTGTGCCTGTGAATAGTTCAGCATCTTCAGGCGATGCGCCGCCGTTAGTGATATCCCAAGCGTAGCCTTTCAACTTAATGCCGAATGAGTAATCCGCCTGCCATGTTGTTTCAATGCGAGTTTGACCGTTTGAAGTATCTAGGTTTGTGATGATGTCAGATGCGTTATCAACAATTGCACCGCCCGCAACGAGAGACAAAACTTTAGTTTTGTTAGGTGTGCCAGCTTCAAGCAGCGCCGGGATATCAGAGACAACAAATGTCTTTCCAAGTATTGATTGAACAGTAACATTTGAAGACTCAAATAGTCGCTCGCCGTTATCGAGACCTTTCTCAATAAGTTTGTGGAATGCAGCGCCCGTCATAATGTCCGCGCGAAGCATTCCTGACATGTCACCAAACTTAGCGTGAGAGCCATTTAGTACAGATTGAGTAAGAGCGCCAGCCCCAGCCGTAAGCGCTGATACGTCATTAACAAGTTCAGCGACATTCTCAATCGCAGCAACCGCGCAGCCAACAACCGTATTTAACTGGTCAGCAAGAAGCGCGTCAGCAAAGCCTTGGGCGATAATGTTGATCGCCTCGGTTGGCTCAGACGACAGCCAAGTCAGTTGAGATGGCTCAAAAACCACAGGCCCAAAGCCGCCAGCAACTTTGACGCCCACCACTTCTTTCTCAGAAAGAGCGGTTTCGGCAGCAGATGCTTGCGCTGCGAATCGATCAACTCGACGCTGAGCTCCCGCTAGTGATGCGTAAAATGATTCACGCGTATAGTTACCCATCCAGCGACCCATATCAAGAACGATAGTGCCAGCGGATGCAGCGTTAAATTTTTGCAAGTCTTGACCGAGTAGCTCAATAGTACGTAGTCGGATTTGCTCGTCATAGACTTGCATATTAGCTAATGCCATGATATTTACCTTTTTTAATTAATTAAACCACTGTCGCGCAAGCGTTGTTCGAATGCGCTATCTTTGCCACTAGCAGCCTGACCGCCCGTATTCGTCGCACCAATACCCTTAGTATCTGGAGCTTTAAACATTGCTGACCACATTGGATCTGTTTTTGCAGTCTCCATGAAATCAGAAACACTTAAATCTTTATCACCTAGGCGGATCGTGGCATTTGGTTTTCCATCTTCGCCATAGGTTAAACTTGTATTCTTATCCAATAGCGCCTGTGCAGCTTGAAAGAAGTTCTCATGAACCTCACGCATTACGCCAGAATGAACCTCGCCCAAATCACGCTGCTTTAATGCGTTTTGAGCTGTCTCTGTTTGCAACTTCATTTGCGCTGTAGTGTTGGCAAGCTGCTCCTCGTAGTGAGCCTTTAGCCCTTCCATATCACCATTTGCTTTTAGCTTCTCTTCCTCAGCCTTCGCTGCCACTTGTCGAGCATCCTCTAAAGCCTGGTCTTTTGCTGAGAGATCAGTTTTAAATGAATCAAACTTACCTAGCAACTCAGTGTTTTTACTTTTAAGTCCGTTAACGTCTTCGTTATGTAGGCCTAAAATAGCATCCGCTTGCTCTTCGCTGATACCTGTTGCAATCAATTGTTCTTTGTTCATTCTGTCACCCTTAGTGATTGAATTGGTTTATACAGCCTTGCTGCACATGTTATATTATAACACTTACGATACTGTATTTACAAATTACTGCTTACCTGCAATAACTCGACCTGCATAATTCGACTTTCCTTTATTCTGAGATACCAATATTTTTGATAGTGCATTATCCTTTTTAATCATCTCTTTCAGAGTTAGACCCCTAACGTTAACGTCATCAATTGTAAGCCTTGCGAATGATTCAGGCGTTAACGTTCCGTCTCGTATCCCTTTCCTGTAAGCCTTGCCTAAAGTTGGACCTAATATCGCGTCTTGTGACTTAGCATCAATCTTACCCATGCCATCGTAATAGATATTCTTTGAGCTAGTAGTCGATGGGTCAAGCAGCCCGCTCTCAACGTCACGAAAGTTTTCAGGTCTTTGTCCGCTACCATCATCACCCGCTATCTTTGGGTCAACTACTGGCGCATTACTTCCGCGGCATCCCCTATGAAACGGCGCAAAGGCTTTATTGTAATTGGCATCTGTCTTTAGCGTTATTCGCAAATCAATACCACGGCAATAATCGGAAGTTGACGAATCCATAACTGATATGTTTTGAGTTCCGATAACAACGGGCTCGTCACTGAAGTAGGCCTTCTTAGCCTGGTTGGCGTAATGAGTCGAGCCAGTTCTTGCAATCATCTTGGCTTCTTTCTTCGTCTTAACTACTCGGTTATCAACTTCATCCATTACCTGCTTTGCGATGTCACGCGTTGTCATGCCGCTAGTGAAACCATTGGCAACGATATTAGTTATCTGCTGCGCGTTGGTTGAGGTGTAAGTAGATAGCATTTGGTTATAGCTCGTGTAACTTCCATCGCCTAATTTAATCAGCGTATTGTTTGCGGCGGTCTTGATTGCCGACCGGGTAACCACAACAGGCTCAACGGATGGATAAACCGATGATATAGCCCTGCCTTGAAATTGGGCTTCGTATTGACCCAAATCAAGATTGCCTACTGATAGCTCTTTAGTGTACGCGCTCAATTCCTCTTTAACGATTGAGTTAATATCTTTCAGCAGCTTCTCACGACGATTGGCAGTTAGGTTTTTGCCAACCTCTCGATTGATACGCGCATCTATCTTTACTTGCATTGAGTCAATGAATGGTACTGCATCATTACCAAGTCCTGAGGCTAACCGCTGCAAGTAGACAGCGTGATTAGCCTCGATTGATAATAGTTCCTCGTTAACGAGTGCCATTATTCACCGCCTGCTATTTGAGCTTTAAGGTTATCAATCTCCATCTTTAATTGAGCCACTTCTTCCGAATCACCTTCTGGCCCCTCTTCGTCGAGTGCGTCAGCTAATTCTTCATTGGTCTTTTGTGTATACCCAGCCTTGCGCTTAACTTCATTTAACTCTTCAAGTGTTGCAGCTCCGCCCTGGTACATAGCAAACATCGCAGTAACATCCTGATATGCCATGCTATCAGTGATAAAGCGGTCATTAACTTTAATCGACACCTCGTCAGGATTGGCTCCAACCATCTCAGCCGCCCACTTGCTGCACTGGGTCATACCTGCTGATACGTTGTTAGCTATTCGCTTTAGTTGGCTTACTGATGCATTAGCTTCAATCTCTTTAGCGCCCAGCGTTTGATTAGTGTTGGTATCCTGCACTACTTGAGCGCCAAGCATGATCATGCGCTTCTCTACCTTTTCCATTTCGGTGGGGATTGCGCCAGTTGCGGCAATTTGAAGTATCTCAACTCTGTCTTGAGCCTTAAATATATTTACACCTTTTGCTCCGACATCAACGCCGCTGGGATTTGCGTCGGTTACTGAATTTGTATCATCAGTAAAAATATTCGTCATCCCCTGACCGTGAAAGTGTAGGTTCTCCAAGTTGTCACAGCTCAATTGGAAGTGGCCCATATTCTCATGAGCTAAGTCGAACATGACCGGGCGATCGTATGATGGCTTATTATTCTCTGCGCCGACAAATTGGAACGGGATGTAATCTAATCGACTGCCGTTGATAGTTGCCTCGTCAATCGCGTACACCGCGCCCTCACGCTTGATGATCGAGGAGTACATGCCGTCAATCAACTCAAGACGTCTAACCTGCTCTTTGGTTTCGTACTTATCACCATCTTTATGAATGTAAGTCTCAGCAAGCTCAACCATAACCAGCTTACCACCATCAACTACCGACCGCCTTATTTGCTCGGCCTTGTAGCCGATTAACTTAGGCGTAGCAATATTCGCATCGGCCAACGTACCACCAGATAGATTGGGTGGATCAACTAAGATCCCATAACGGGCAGTTGTCAGCACTTCGCTTGATGCCTCCAGTGCAAAATCATTAACGGTAGCATTCTCGCCGTCAATATTACTTTCCATCCCTTCAAGTTGAGTTGGAAATTCTGAATCAACATTTGATGAGCCAATCATTCCCACAAAAGCATCGTGAGTGCGTCCTGTAGCGTTAAAGAATCGACCACGAGCGAAGTATGCTAGCCTACGCTTATTGCATTGATCGAGGTTTTCAGGGGTTTGTCTGTATTGCGGTGCGACGATACCATAGTAACCACCGTAACTAAGAAGCTCGATAGCACCCTGCTTACCGCGAATAGCTGCTCTGACTTGCTGCCATAGCGGTAAATTCAATGTGTAACCTGCGTCCACCTCTTGGACTGTATTAGCTGTAGTCATATTATTACCCATGTATAGCAAATCGTTTTCTTACGTCACCAATCGGGTGCTCGTAAGCTATGAAATAACCAAACGCATCATTACCGTGGTCTTTTCCTGCGCTCTTATCTGGCTCACCCTTGTCATTATATACTTGTTGCGTTAGCTCGTCATGTGTGACCGGGCAAGTGTCTTTATTTACAAATAACTTACGCTCACCATTTGCATTACAGAACATCGCATTCACTGAATTTACGCGAGTCTTAACCCTTGGGTTTGCCTCTTTAGCTTTAACTCTGAATCCTGCCTTCTTTAGCAGCTTAATATCGGTCTCATCGGCTGCGTTAGACTTTCTATTCTTCCCTGAGGCATCAGGATAAACGACAATCTTCTTATCTGGATAGCGTAGTTGGATATGCTCTATCATGTCAGACGTATCATACAGCTCGTTAAATTCATCTACGCAATGAGGTATCTTATCACGATAAACAAAAACCCTTGCTGCCATGTGTTGTACGTTAAAATCCATACCTATTGCTAAAGTGGTGTCTCTATCCGTTACCACTTCATTAGATAGGTTTTCATCTGTGTATTGTTTATATACCGTTCCAGATAGTAAGTTTGTAAACTCGCCATCAATATAAGCCATTGCTAGGTTTTCAGGATAGGTCGCAAGCAGCTTATCAATGTAGTTATTAGGAAGGTTCTTTTCATTATCTCTCGTTGATGCGTTAATTATGCCGTAATACTCTTGCAAACTTGGATCGTCTCTTAACTGCTTAACAAAGAAATCATATATCCAGTTAAAACCCTCTGGCGTAGTGGTGAAATCAACCGTGTTATCCTCTAGCGCCTCAATAACTAAATCACAATTCATCTCTTCATCGTGCAATCTCTGCTCATCAAATCCAGTAGAAGACAATCGAGCAACTATCTTCTTCCATGCTGCATCAGCCTTGTCTCGCTTCATGCAGTCAATCTCATCAACTAATGCATGGTTGATATCAAATCCGACTATCCTCTCTGGCCTCTCCATCGATCGACACTTTACAATTGCATGCAATTCACCATGAAAGAACAGTGATACCTCATGAATAGACTGCTTAATCTCAACGGTCATCCCCATTAATTCAGCAACATCCGAAATGGTAGTGTAGAAAATATCTCTGATTTGCGGATAAGTAGGCGCAAAGTAGCCAAGTTTTATCCCTGGGTATTCCAGCGCCAATACGCACAATCTAACGCAACCTAGAAACGTCTTGCCACCTCGATAACCTGCAACGAATGCGCGAAACGGCTTATCCATTGAGTAGAATTTGAATTGAGGAATATTAAGGTTTAGAGGCATCTTCAACCCCTACAAATACTTTAACTGGTTTGGTTTCTGAGTTTTCGTCAGTACCTAGCATGGCGTTAAGAGTTTCAATTGCGCCCCTTGATGCTGCTAGATTCTCTCTGCGCTTATTTCCAGTCTGATCTAGATAAGTTGATAGCCCAGCATTAACTATTTCCTCAAGCCACCTTAGTCGCTTCTCCACGCCTATTGTGAACTTCTTTTCAGCAACCTTATCGACAACCTTTTGCAATTCTTTGATTCTTAGGCTTAGCTTAGGCTTATTAAATAATTTATCAGCTTGCACCTGAATAGCTGCATTTGACATGCTAATTGAATATCCAGCCTCTGTGTATGCCTTTACTTTCTCTTTTTCGCCATACTTAGCAATTAACTGGCAATACGCCTCCTCTTTGGCTGTCAACTTACCCATACAATCACCTTATGATTTAATGTTATTCCCACCTTATGGGATTGTTATATTATAACACCTTACGCGGATAATAAAAAACCAGCGATCAGGCTGGCTTTATTTTGGCTTGGCTTGTTTAGTGTCAGTTTTCCATTTCTTCACGTTTAGCGTCTAGCTCTTCCTGCTTCTTATCCAGGTAACAGATTTGACGCTGTTTGTATGTTGTGTCACGTACAAACTCGGGGCAGTCTTTTTGTTTGTTTGCATCGTAGTATACGGATTCAGTAAACGCGCCACCCATCAGAGTTACAATTACTATTAGAAGGATTTCCATATCATTTCACCTTTAGTCGTCTTGCTCAAAGTTTAGCGCTTGCACTTCGTCTTCGTCATCTTCAATGATGTCTGAAATATCGATATATTCACGCATCTTTTCTTCAACTCGCCTTGCTGCTTTTCTTATCATTTCGATAGAGGGCATAATTACTCACTTTGTTATGTAGAAAATTGCACCTAGAATTCCGGTCACAATGAACGTCAATACGGCCTTTTTTAGCAAATCAAAGGTTTCTCGTATTTTTCCGTCCTTTGCAGACTGCAACTCCAAGCATAGTATTCGCTTCTCGTGAGCTGTTTGCGTAACTGTTGCGTCCTTCAGGTTTACAGCAAGATGCTCAATTGATGCTGATAGTCTAATCAGCGATTCGTTACTATTAGATAGCTTATCGATAACCCGGTCAAACTTAGCGTCCTGACTTTCGATGCGCCTCTCTAATTCTTTCAGTTGCTGTGCGTTCTCGCTCATTATATTTGCCGTTAAGATTTGATAATTTGATTATAACATACACCAGCAACCCTAGAGATAATGACATTAAAGCTACCGCTTCAACTGGTGATATGCCCCCAAATAAATAATTCATTAAATTCATACGTCACCTAGAGGGATTTAGTTGTTACATTATAACACTATCGGTTGCTTATTTCATCAATCGACAACTCATCAGCAAATGCGGATAATACCCAGACACTGTATGCGTATAGTAAATGATCCATACTAATTACTGTATTTCTGAGTCATTACGAATTCGTTTCTTACTCTTGCGTTTGATGCTGCTCGTCTCACTCTGAGTATGTTGCTTATCTGGTCGCCTGTTACTTGACCGACGCACCCAAACACTAAGATCGTTATCAGCGCTTTTAGTATTGATTTTTTCATACACCCAACCCCATACCACTCCGATTAAAATCATAAGCAGTGAGCGCTATTGCTGCACTTAGTTGCTCACCGCTTATTTAAAGGTTATTCCCCTTTGATTTCTGATAGTAGCCGCTTGGCCATGCCTTGAGTGCCAATCATCATGGGCATGCCACCGTGAACATTCATTCCGCCAGCAATCATGTCGTTAGCATCGACGAAGTTTTCAAGCATCTCCACCAGCTTCTTGTTTTGTTCTACTAGCGACATTTCGGAGTGGCCACTAGAATTACACCACCCTCTAATTTGATTGATGCAATGCATCGCGTGTTCCTTTCCTGCATCTGTCATGCCGTGAAAGTGAAGAGGTATCATCGATGCGTACTCTTGTATATTTTCAGACATCATCTGTTTTTCTTTTTCAAGCGCCGCAACACGCCCTACTAGTGCGTCGACTTCAGCTTGCAATTGCTCTGGAGTTTTAGCTCGCATTCTTTCCCTTGCCTTTTCAGTTCTTAATTTAAAATCGCTACCCTTCTGAGTCCATGACTTTAACTCTTTCATATCAGTCATTAGATTGCTCCTTGATTAATCGCTCTACAAATCCAATTCTAACCATAATTAGCAACATGGACGCTATAAGCAAAGGAGCAATATCACCGCTACCTATGTGTGCAATAGTTAGATACATAGCACCCACTGTCTGCGTTATCGCTACAAATTTATCGTGCCTTCCCATCACTTCAACTCCTCTACCATCTTATCAATTAAATCACTGAACTCCTCATAGCCCATTGGTTCAGTCATTACTTTTAGTTTGAACATGCTCAATCCTTTTAAGTTGTCGATCCATTTTTTCATTCTGCACCGACTCTAGCATTCTATCGCTAATGTTGAAGTGGTGCTGAAGCTGAGGAATCATATTGCTATTGTCTGCCAGCTCATCAAGTATTGCTGCTGGACTTCCTCGTCCATCCCTGAATCTGACTAACTCAAGAAGCAACTCAGTAAGCTCCTCGATTGACTTATCTACCTGATGCTCAAATCCGTAATGCTTGAGAACTTTCATTTGCTTATCGTGTAATGTCACCTTAAAAACTCTCCAATCCATAAAATGAATGCGCCGCTATGAATAGCGCGATAATAAATGCTGCCGCTAATAATTTCATACAAGGCTCACAGTAGGTCTGATTTTATCAACCTTTCGCTTTGTTACTACGCGCCCCCTAGCGTTATTGATAGCTGCTAGCTGCCAAATCGGCTTACTGCTGCCTGTGTCATTGCCACTCACTGCGTTTGTTTCGTTGCTTATTTTCCCGTTCATCTCAACTCACCTTTAAATAAATAATTGCTATTGTAAAAATCACAGAGATAGCGATACATATGTCATTCTCTATCTCTGTGTAGTTGTTCATTTGCGATAGCCTGCAACAATCATGGACTCAACAGTTGAACGCACATCATCACGACACTGCTCTGCACTATCACCGAATAGCAGCTCACACGCATCATCAATCATCTCTGCTTGCTCGCGCGCTTCCTTGTCTTCTTTCAATTGATCGGCAATAATCGAATACAATTCATACCCAGTTATGTGACTTCTTTCGGTTTCATACTCTGAGCAATGATTGTAATCTTGAAATCCAATTACAGGGAATTGCATGTGCTTGTTGTTATCATGCTTTCCTTTCACGCTTCTAGCAATTAATGCTACTTTGTATTTCCCGAGTATTGCTGCAATCTCATTTTGAGCTTTAATTAAATCTGTCTTATCATTCAACTCTGAATCATCGACAGCGCTAACAGGCTTGTTGTCATACTCTTCCTGTGTGTAGAGGCGGGAGATTGGTGTAAAGAATCCATAAGCTGACTCACGCCATCGAGCGCCCTCAATAATGCCACTACCTATAACCTCAACCATCCAAAACTCACCCTCCTTCGGCTCAACCTTTGAATCACCAAAATGTTCGCCATTCTTGCCGCCTACTTTGAAGTTTTGATTATCAGTGAATTTATTTCTCAACTTCCACTCTTCTTCTTCCTGTTGTGTTACTGCTATGTTGTCAGCGTTCATCTCGTTATCTCCGTTATTTATTGTTATACATCTCAACACCAATGTCTTTAAGATGGTTTTGCTGCTGCTCTTCTGGTAGCCACGCAAACGCTTTCACCATTGCTAACCACAAGTCACCCTTTCTTAGCTTTGTTTCCTTGCTTAATTCTTTGTATAGAGCGTCGAAAGATTCTTTTGCAACCTCTGGACACTGAACAAGTTGATAGTCGTATGTTAGTTTCGCCATTCTTATTTCTCGCTTTGTTTTTGATAACTTAAATTTACCCTCTAACTTAATTGATGTCAACACCTTTTTATATACATAATTATATTGACACCCACCCATTATATGGTACATTTAAATCACCTAAACAAATTCACACGGAGTAAATGAGATGTTCACAGTCGATGTAAATATAGAGTCAGACTTGCCATTCTGGATTCTCGATACCAATGGTCGATTTAATGGAATGAAGTTTTATGACAAGCAAGATGCCGCAGATAGAGTTGAAAAATTAAACTCAACCCTTGCGCACGTTATTTACAATAAAGCCAATTAGCTAAACAAATGGAGTGAGAAGAATATGAGCAAACCCTACGATACAACAAAACACATGACCTACGTGGTGGCGCAGCAGGATGGGATAACATTCAACCCAAAATTACAAGCAGACGGAAAAGATCTAGACTTGGTGTCCTCGTCGGTTTTTGATGAGATATGCCTATCCAGAAGACTTGGTCAATTACTTACTAAGCTCATTTGGGATGACCACGTGACAACTGATGCGCTTAACGAAATTGGCTTTTCAAAGGAAGATGCTGCAAATATCTCCATTGACATCAAAGGGCTTGAAAATGTTAATGTGCCGACTAATTGGGAGGATGAGTTGTGAGCGATTTACCGAGATGCAAGCTTTGCGGAACTGGCACGAGCGGGTGTGACAACCCAAGATTTGAAAAGTATACCAAGCAATTAATAGATTCAGCCACCGTGGCTAGAGATGAAAGGTCGCTTGTTTTCGTTGCTATGGATAACCTATCTAAACTTGATAGCCTTGGCGGGTCAAATAGAGTGCTGCCTCATGAGGAAGGTACGAAAATAGGTCATATTGCAATGTTTTCCAGATATGCACATACAGACGACGCAAAGGAAAATATTGAGGTCGCTATCAAGTGCTTAAATCTAGCCCTTGACAGCATCAACAAGCACATTAATAAATAACCATCAAAAAAGCCTCACCCTAAAGTTTGTGAGGCTCTCTTTTTCCTGCTGCATCCCAACTCAAACAGGCACACTTCTCAGTGTCGTGCTATCTCTCGATAGTAAAAGGTAGATACAATCACCATCCACTTGGTAAACCTATATTCAGTATATGTTATAATTGAGTCTCCGCAAACAATGAGATATTAATTATGCCCTCTGCAACTCATATCAAAAATTGGCCGTCAAATATTCAACCGAACGAATGGCCAGCAGAAACTCTAGAATACATGGACGCTGATTTACTCACTGACTGCGTTTTTCCACTGCGAAAGATTAGCGGCATACCAATGACACCAAGCTCGCTAGCAGCCGCTCACGTTCGACATGATAAAAGTGGTAGTCGTCACAGCACCAAAGAGAAAACGCGCCTTGCTGATGCTACTGACTTGCAGATATCAACCATCAGCCGAATGATTGGATTAATGAACTACGCTGAGAAAGTACCCGCAATTGGTGGGATAGGCATTTACTTTGATACCAATACGCCGCTAGTTCATATTGATAAGCGACCTAATCGCCTAGTGTGGTTATGTTATACCGAGAATGGAAAGCGTGTTTATTTGTATCGTGAAAGTAATCCAATTAAATTTTACATTAAACTTGGGGAGCTATTAAATGGACTGGCTTAAAAAAATAGCGGGTTATGCGCCCGACATCGTTGGTGCAATCGTATCAGGTGGTGCAACTCTACCGGCAACAGCACTACGAATTATCAGCAAGGAGTTGACCGGAGTCGAAACCGACAATATTGACTTGGTTGAAAAAGCAGTAAATAACGCAACTCCCGATCAACTACTGAAACTCAAGCAAGCAAACAATGATTTTGTAGTTAAAAAGCTAGAGATTCAAGCGGCCGAAATGAATAGCGCGAGAAGTATGCACGCTAAAAGCGGAGGCGTACAGGCCGACAAGATAGCCGATAATATCATGAAGTGGAATATCATTTACGCTGTAGTTATTGCCCTATCTCAGATATTCGCATTGACCTACTTTACCGACCTGCCCGACTCCGTAATTGTCATTATCGGCAATGTGTGCGGATGGATAATTAAAGGCGTGCTAGATGAACGTAAGGACGTTACAGGCTTTTACTTCGGCTCAAGCATAGGCAGTAAGGCCAAAGACAAAAAGTAAACTAAAACCCCACGGATGGGGTTAGCAAAATACCGAATCTATCAGTGACATATCATCTGACTTTATTCGGGTTGACAGATTCAGTGACCTCATTCTTTTTGCCTTTCTGTTTTTCTCTGCAACCTTTCTTGACTGAATAACTCGACTGTTCGGCCACGTCTGAATTTTTCTCATGACCTTTTTAATCTTGTAATAGTTAACGCCGTCAACTCTCTTCACGTCGAGAATGACATAGCACTTGCCACGCAAGTCTCTAATCGCGCACACTACAGAATCAAGCTCGATATCTAGAAACTTAGCAATATCCCAGTATGACACATGGTCCTTGCTATTGATTATCGCCCTAGCAACCTTTGCTTTACTGCTGATTCCTGTTGATAACTTGAGCATCTCCTCCTTTGTCTGTATAGTCACTTTTGTTGGTTTCTCATTTCTAACCATCATCTCTACTCCGATTTGCCGCCAGTCTCACTCCTGGCGGTATTTTTTTACATTGATAATTGCGCACACTCATTAACTGAGTTACCCAAATCTAAGCATTCTTGCTCTGCACTCTCAAAATAAAGTGCGGCTATTATTAGTATTACTACTGCTGCTATTTTCATTATCCGCACTCCATGTCATATTTAGCTTTAGTCTCTAGCTGACTGATAGATTCTTGTTCATCTTTGATAGCTTGCTTAAGTGATGGTGATGCGCTTACCATATCCATAAACTGCATGTTAGACACGCCGCCGAGCTTGCTTTCTATCTCTGCTAGTATTTTATTTATTAGTGTCATTTTCGACTACTCAACAGTTAATGTTGAAATTAAAACGCCCATGAAACACGCGCCCTTATTGCCTTTTTTATGTTTGTGACCTGATGAGCATTTATCAGGATCGCTTCCGTTGCCGCCTCGCTCGCACTCTGAGCAATCAACACATAACATTCCACGATTATCTTTTTCGCTATACTTTGCTAGTTTCATAACTTCTCACTCCTTCAAATTAGGTTTAATTATTATCCATCGACCCAATCTAGTAAAACGAATTAAATCGATGGTTTATTTTCATTTAATGCAATAAAGCGATTACAGGCCAAGAAAGCCAAAATAGGCAGCACTGCGCGTATCTTCATTGCTTCTACCCGTCCAGCCTGTAACCTTTTCGAATTGCGCCTTGCCGTTTTTATCCTTCCATGACTTAGACGGTCGATGCTTTGTTATATGACTCCCACCTATCAGATGATCAATCATTCGCTCAACTTCTATCTGAGCTTGCTGACACATCCCCACTCGCCTAGTGATGCTCTCGTCAATCTTTCGGCTATTTGTTCTGTGCTTTTGGTACATAAAGTTTTGACTTGCAACGTCTTCAATGTGAACATCAATCCATTCGCCAAAAGGCATCCGCTCATTTAGGTTTTGAATGTAGGTCATTAGCTGCATTAAATCCATCATATCTAGACGGTCTAGCCTTCCATCTTCATAAATGGCGACTCCGTGCTTTTTGCTATCTGGATCTATTCCGATTACATATTTCATTTAATACCCCGTATCTAAAATTGCATGATAAACATCATCGTCGAAAGGTAAGCTGCCATCTTCACGTCTAATTACCGCGCACATTGCAGCGAATTGATTGCGTTGCCAACCAAACTCAATTGAGTATCTTTTGCGGTGATTAGTGACGTTAAAGTGATTGTTTGAGCTTATATCGTGATACTTGGCTTCAATCGGAAGCACAAACCAGTGACCGATTTTAACCTTGTTGTGGCGAGCTGTGCGCCCCATGACGTGGTGCAATTGAAAACCGTACACATTGTACTTGGGGAAGCTGCCGTGCTCTTCAGCATACTGTGACACTCTTTCTAGCCATGCTTTCTGTGCTGCTGTTGGGTTAGTTGCTGTCATTCACTCCACCTTACTGATTCTTGAGCGCCAAATGCGTACATGAATTCGATCATGTCTGTCATCTGACTAACTGTAAATTTACTTGTTGCCTTGCCAAGCAATACCATTTTTCTACTATTTATCGCTGGAACCGCTGTTTCTTCAAATAGACTCGCGCTTAATACATCCTTCCATTCGTCCTGACTTAGTATTTGACCGTACCACTCGACCTGTTTTGCTATGTCATTCAGCATGGCCCACATTTTAGCGTTCTGTATTGTCTTGCGAGTGGCCTCGGTTATTCTCACTTCATAAGCGTTTTTATCTTTGACTTCAAGCTCATTAATGAACTCTATGCAGTTTCTTCGTATGTACTCACTGAAGAGGAAAAACTTTTTCATCACTCACCCTCTTTGACTTGTACTAAAATAGATTCTAGTTTGTACATTGGCTTACTCATCTCTATTGCTCCTCTGATTTGATTTTATCGACAATATCACTAAGTGATTCCGGCTCACCTTTAGTTAGGAAATCATAAAACTGCTCTGGCGTTAAGTTGTCATCAATCGCAATATCACAAGGGTCGTAAGTATTTCTAATCCACTCATGAGCCTCGCTTACCTTTCCTTGTTTTAGGCATATCAAAGCAGCTCCCATGCCAGCGTATAACCCGTTAGCCCTCCACTCTGACATGATTTCACGCGCTTCAAGTTCAATTTCTTTATCTGTTTTCATCTCTATTGCTCCTATGGGTTAAATGTCGCGCTTAGCTTCAAACGCTTCAAGACCAGCCTGCAGATTGGATAATCCTTTCTTAGCTTCATTTTTGTGTTGATCTAATTCTTCAAGCCCAGGCAGTGAAGTAGGTAACATTTCAAGTGGTGTTCGTTCAAATGTCGCATAAGCTTCAAGGAATTCTTTATGCTTCCACTGCAGTTGATTTTCCATTGTTTGGCATAAGTTCAACCATCCACCAATATTCTTTAGCGCTGCAATAGCTTGCTTATCATCAATCTTAAGCGTGCCATATGAGCCAGTGCGACGAATCTCGCCCATGATAGTCATCCATGCTAATTCTGCTTTATCTTCTGACGTAACATCGTTAGCGGTTAAGTGACGGATGATATCTGCAGGTTTAGGAAAAAATGTCCCATGCTTGGCGTCAATTAAGTGCTTAGAAAACGCAGCACTAACATCATCGATTGAATGTTGCTGCAGTGATTGAAAGTAAATCTGCAGTAATGGCTTGGTTATTTCCTTTCCATAAGTCTCACCTGCTCCGATCATTAATATTTTGAATTGCCCTTTATCTGAATCAATCATTACCAATCTCCCTGTAAATTTTGCATTGTCTTTTGGGTTACTGCAGAAAACTCAGAGTTTCCACCTTTTGGCTTTAACCATTCGGCTTTAAATGATTTCCAAGTTCTCGTTTCCCATTCCGTTAATATTTCATCTACCGAATAGCCCATACCAACAGCTATATCGAACTCCTTCACCAAAGCATCAGCGACTCTTTGTGTTATTGCTCCGCCTTTATTCTTCTTTCTGATTCGTTTCAATTCGGATATCTCATCGTTGGACATCTGCAGACCTGACAAGTCAACCTTGCTTTTAGTTACCGCCACTTCTTGCTTAACCGCTGGTGGCTTTGGTTTCGATTCGCCAAAAGTCTCAGCGTGAAATTTGTTAATCATGCGCTCAAGTATCTGACCTCGTGACCTTTCGGACTTCTCGCAGATAGCTAAAAGCTTGTCTTTTGCATCAGTGCTAATGTCAGCACTCAGTTTAAAGTTTCTTTTAACCATTTGTTTTTCTACCCCTTATTAAATATTATTTTCTATTATAGTAGTTTAAAAAGAAAGGGAAATCAATCCCCATTCGATATTCTTTGCAACTCACCAAGCTTTAACCTTAACCGCCTTAATTCATCACTAGCGGCTATCTTGTCGCTTAACTCTACACTGTGTAGCTGTTTACCCTTCTGTCGTTTAATCTGCTTCTGTGTTCGTTTAATAGCTCGCTTTAAGTGGCTAGGATGCATTATATTGACCATTATGAATGAATAACTTTTCAGTGCCCTTCTTTGTTGTGTTGGTGTTCAAGCCTGATTGAATCTCTTTTTGCCATACGCAGATAAAATCATCTGGCGCGTTGTATTCGCTAACAAAAACCTCGTGACCTTCTTTTACTTTTTCTCTGCACCATTGCCAAAATAATTCATGGTCGAAATCATCCTTGTATTTAGTTGTTCCTGCGTATGGTGGATCGCAATAGATTAAGCTTCCGCTTGGTATCGGCAAATCATCGTAACTGCAGTTTTCAAACTTAACCCCCTTTATGAGAGGCATTTTCTTAACAAGCGCATTCTTTCCGCAAATTAAATTCCTATCATATCCTGTCACCTTTCTTGGTCTTGCATATCCACCAAGCCACTTACTGCCAAAGCTTGCGTTAAATCCTACGTGAGCGACTATGTGCTTTGAATATAGGTGCTTGTTGTTCTTTATATGATTATAGTCATCTTCATAAACCCTACTAGGAAGGTCGTGCGATAGTTGCATGCTACAGTGCTCAAGTAGCGCTATTAGATAATCATTACTATCGGCACCAATACGCCATCCACCAACTTTATCAATCATGTTCGCACCGCCGACAAACGGTTCAACGTAGCACTGACCTTCTTTACGGTCTTTTAGAATGATAGGTAATATATACTTTGCTATTCTTGCCTTGCTTCCCATGTACTTCATAGTTACCTCTGTTTTATTTAGACAATAAGGTCAATTAAGACCTAAAGGATGAAATACCCAATGTCAGTTAATTAGTTTAAAAAGATAAGTAAGTTTAGTATCACGCCATAGTTTAAGTGTTCGCACACTAGTCACCCTTTCGAGCTTCACCCTTTTTAAGCAATGTTTGTCCCTGTCTTGAGGTCAAACGACTTATCTCATACAAATTGTCATTGATAGTTTATATACCCCTCTAGTCAACTGTTTGGGGCACTTACTTTGCGGATAGCTAGTGGAAGCTAAGGAATGAATCTCTGTGGGAGCTTAGAAAGGGAATTGTACCTGTCGGGCGTCTAACTCCGAAACTGCTTGTCTAAGGCAGCAAGTCAATAACAGGAAACTTCAGGTACAAAAAAGGGCTTATAAGATCTGACCCTAGTAACTCAGGGCAGGTAAAGCATAAGTGAGAGTTTCCCCACGAACACTAAGACCAGAACTTATAAACCCGAATTACTTTACCTTTTTAAGCGACTCTCACACCGCTGTATTACAAGGAGTATTATACTACTCCTTTACCTTGTTATCAAATTAATGTTCCGACCAATACACCACCACTGAAAATAACTACAGCGATAATGATTAAACCTATCACGATTGATTTTGTTGTGGGTGAATGTGAGCTCATAATTATTTACCTCTTGATTGATTAAATATAGAACTTATTTTTATTACAGATTTGCAGCTTGTGCACTCCGCTGACTTTGACTTGAGTATGTTAAATGACGCGCATCCACACTTACATGCATATGCCATATTTTCATGAATATCACCAATGGCGCCGCTTCGAACCATATTGCTTTTTGTTGTAGCTGCCGATTTAGCGCAGCCGCACGACACTGTATTTCCGCTGTATAAATTAGACGTTCTGACCTGCGTCTCTTTACCGCAATCACACTTGCATAGCATTACTCTTTCGCCAGCCTTGCCATTTGTTCTCTTTGAGCTGTGATGATGCTTAATTACAGTTAGCAACCCGAATCTATCACCAGCCTCAAGGCTTCTTCTTTTCATAACTACTCATTTACTCTCTAATTAATTGTAATCTTTTAATTGAGCGCCGACCCTTGCCATTATCGACTTAAAATGCTGACGTCTTCTTGTGTCCTCTGGCTTTCTTTTCAATGCTGCAATTGCTGTTTCTAGAAGGTCGATATCTCTAGGTAGTCCTTTAAGTTCATTGTCATTAAGTGGCTGTTCACTCATAATCATTCACTCTCTATTAAGGGGGCAATAGTTTCAACATCTTTAACGACATTGCCGCTGCGATCTATGAATCTAAATTTTCGCTTCAACTGTGACTTGGTTGATCCTGGCTTGTAAAATACAGCTTTAGCATTTAACGACCAATAACCCCATAAGTGAGTTCCGCTAACAATGTACATTTCGCCGTCTTTAACTTCATCTCTATTCATTATC
>Ga0193959_1000261_pt1 | contig 21492 bp, 27 predicted proteins | sample FB_2_MG_FD_140333 | JGI IMG/M metagenome (GOLD analysis project Ga0193959, IMG submission 140333) | Microbial mat bacterial communities from the Broadkill River, Lewes, Delaware, United States - FB_2_MG | ecosystem: Environmental > Aquatic > Freshwater > River > Microbial mats | place: USA... | reverse complement strand
GTAATCATTTTTGTCCTATATATTTATTATATGTAAGTTTATCATTTTTTAAATAATTACTCGCTATAATTTCACCCTAAAAAGCCAGTGTGATGGAATGGTAGACTTAGGGGATTCAAAATCCCCCGCCTTATGGGCGTGCCGGTTCGAGTCCGGCCACTGGTACCATGTGCTATAAAGCCTTTATTTAAAAGATTTATATACATAAGAACTCATCAAATCATAATCAATATTTTACAGTTTTAAAATAGAAGGTACACACTATAGGTACACAGTTAACTAAATTTTAATAAATTTAAATTTATACATTCAACTATTCTCTTCAATTTATATTTCGCCAATTCATAGTTAAAGTACTGGTATTTGATAGTCTCAATTAGACAAAATAATTCGCCAATTCACATTTAAAGTGTAAAATGAAATTATGCCACTTTTATTAATGGAAAATAACTTAAATATACTTATAATAATTCAAATTAGACTTATTTAATACTCATATGATATTTAGAATATACTTACTTATAACTCATTTTAAACTTGTATTTAACTTTAAATATACTTATATGTAACTATATTTTAAGTAAATTAATAATATTATTTTATTACTATAAGTACTTTAAAATAAGGCTTTATAGCTTAATTATTAATATAATTAGCAAAAAGGATTAGAATGTGTAATAATAGGAAGCTCTTAATAGCTAATTGGTTTATAAATATAAAGAATGGAAATATAAATAATGAGATCTTTCTTTTATCATCAACAGAAAATATATTATTAGATTCAGTAAAAGATTTTATTCATAGTCTTATTCCAGAAAAAACCAAACCAATGGGAATAAATTCACATTTTACTATGGGTCTAAAGTATCGGAATAAAGACTTAAATAATGATGATACTAATACTAAAAATAATATTCTTAAATCACAATATATAACTGATTCATATTCTATATATTTAATGGACAGTGAGAATGTTGCAATGATTAATGAAATTAGAAATTATAAAAATAAAAATAAAAACATTATACTGATTACATCAAATAATTATCATTATACTAATTATGATAGACCATTATTGAACTTACATTTACAAAATGAAATTTTACAAGGAAACAATTTTTTAACAAATCAAGATACTGTACATTTAAAAGGTATTATTGATCAAAATAGTCTTCCACCAAGTATAAAATATCATGAAAGATTTTTCTACTATATAGAAATACTTCCTATTGCTAAAATAATTAAAAATAAAAGATTTGATGTAATATTAACTTTTATTAAATATCACATATATGGGGTATCACGCATACCAATTGATACTAGTATTCTTTTTGAGGAAACTTCGTATAATAATAAATATGATTTTAATGATTTGATTGAAGCAGATGTGTATCTCTTGGATAAGTATGAAATTTTAACATCAAGACTTGCTATTATTATATATCGATTGTCATTTTTAAATTTTAAAGCGAATAAGACAAAAATTGGTTTATTCTTTAAAGATAAATTGAAAGTAAAAAGTACAAGTATTAATCTTAACAATTTAAATGTTGAGTTTATAAATCAAGATTTAAATGGAAAAAGTTTTAGAGGATATGAATTAAGAAAGAGAATGAATTCTGAAGAAGCTGTTAAATTAGAAATTGCTAAAAACTTATTAAAATGTAATATTAAAATAAATATAATCTCCAAAGCCACAAAGTTATCAAAAGAAAAAATAGAGAGTATAAATTTAAAAATATAAATAACTGATAAACTATCAGATAAGAAAATATACTAGGATTTATAGATGAGTTTAATAAACCACGAAGAATTAAAAAAATTTGCATTAGAGGAGATTATTTCTTAATAAATAATATTAGGATAATGATATGATTTACTACTATTTAAGAGATATAGATACAATTTTAATAACAACAACAATGATACACTCAAATACAAATACTTAAGTATATAAAAATGGTCGGTAACCCATTTATTATGTATGTAGAATATAATACGGGATTTAACAAAAGAATAGAATATAAAATATATAGTAATAGAATGACAGTATTGTCTGTTAAAATCAGATGTAGTAAAAATAACAATTCACTTTCTTAAGACAGATGGCAAGTTAGTGGATGAGATATTAAGTAATTATTATTTATAGATTATTGTATCTTATCTTAATATCAATGGAATTCTTTTGTATATTTAAAAGCTAGACATTGCTATATATCATGTAAGAGATATCACGGTATTTTGAGTATACAATGTGTTATAAAGGGAAATAATTTACCTTGAGATGTTTGAAGGTATTTATCTGTCTATACTGCCATTAATTTAATATATATTTTTACTCTGCAAAACCAATCTTCTTAAAAATTTAAACTAACCATTTACTGAATTTTTAAACTTTGGTATCAAAATAAATTATATTGACTCTTTATATAGAAGTATTATCCATTTATACCTATAGCATATGTATATATTATAATTAATAAATAAAATTTTAACACATATAGTTATATTGAATAGAATATATTACATCATTAATCCCTATACCAAATACATATATTTATTAAGTTTTGAGTACATGTATAATTAGGTGTCTTATCTTAACATATTATTACTATAACCATTAGCTATATGAGACACTTAGTAAGATAATATATCTCTATATCTAAACATATAGGTAAGATAATGGAAACATTAATAAAGAGTAATACACAAATAGACACAGTAAGTATACAGATAGATTGTAACAATAGAAATCAACAACATGAGATATTAAATGAAATAGTTATCTTTATAGTAGCATTACCATCTTTGTTTTATATATTTAATGATATGCCTATTGGTAATGGCATGATATATCGTACACATTATATCTATTGTAATGGTACGGTACTAGCTACTATTAATACTGGTTCATGTCAAACATTAGTTAATCAACATTTGGTGACACAGTACTATGTTAGAATCCTATTTGCTGGGTTAAAGAGTTACAACGATGTAAATGATAAAGGTTCGTATGAAGGACTTATGCGAGTATGTGCATTTTTAAATGGTACTAAGCAACAAAGAAGAAGAGGTGGAAGAATACCTTTTAAAATTAAAGAATTAGATTGTTGTATAGATATTAATTGTAACTTTGAGAATGTATGGGGCATCTGTGTTAAGCGTGCAGGAAAAACTAAATATTATAATACTGATGATACTCAAACATATTATAGTACAACATACATAGAGAAAATAGCACCCAATAAGTTATCAAAGGCTATTCAACGGGCATATGCCTATGATAAACAACATAAAGAAAATCTTACTAAGCCAATTAGTAGATTTGAAGTTAAATTACAATCAAACTTTTTTATTAATCATAGATCTAAAATAAATTATATTAAAAAGGCTTTAAATAGATATTACTTTATGTATTTTGAAAATTTAAATATTAAAGAACAAAAGATAGAAGGATATAGGTCTATTGAAGCTTTGGAACATAACGAGAAACGTAAACCAAAAGAGGAACAAAAAACTATTATACGATCAAGAGAGATTAAAAAACTAGAACTAGATTCTTATAGATTACATTTTGATATTGATTATATAAATAAGTTTATTGATGATATGTATTCAATTATAGAAGATGACTTAGCGTGGTGGTTTGATTCTTAATCATTATCTTAAATTTAAATGTTGCATAAATAAAATTTTCAGACAAACTACTTAACTGATAGAAAATAAAATTAAAGGATTGTACATGAACTCTACAATAACAAATTACGATGAACTAATTCCTCATGGTGTAGTTTTTAATATCAAGCAGATTAATGATATGGGACTTATTAAGTCAGATATGCTTAAAAAGCTAATATATAATCAACAGATAGAAGTATTAAAAATAGCCTCTAAAAACCATATATCAAGAACAGCATTAATTGCATACCTTGAATCAAATACTATACCAGCAATCTAACCACAGAACATTTAGAACACACAACAAATATAAAACACTCAAACATTGAATATATAAAAAAGAATTGAATTCTCTACAAACTACGAAATACAATAAGTCAACACTATAGCTTAATAAATCAGAAAAAAATAAAATAAAATTAATTAAAATAGCCTTTCCTTATATAGGAAAGAGCTATAGTGTTCTTGAGCTTAAATTGAGACAGCTCAGAATTTTGTATCAAGAACTGATAGGTATTAAATTTATATTACTGTGTGGCTTTTACTACTTATTTAAAGAAAGTTCCTAAACCTACAGGTTGTTGAACTTGTTATTTTAACTTAGATACTTTTAAATTCTAAGAATGAATCTATACTGCCATTCCATTTTACTAAAAATAGCTCTTCCACAAAGTAGGAAATTATGGACTTTTTTTGTGAATATTTTCTATTGAAGTCTAAATAAAACTACTTTAAATAACTCTATTTTATACTTCAATTTGATATTAGTCTATAATTGCATCATGCCATTGAACCAATGATACTCTATATCCTTCTTTTACCTCTAAAACTTCATGAGTAAAATAAGGGTTACTTAAAAATACAATCATATCTCCAGCATTAGGCTTTATTTTAACTTGTTGACCATCTTTATTCTTTAGGTAATTAAAAACTAGCTCCCCACCTGTAAAAGTATCCTTAGAAGAAATACTATTGTTACTTGTTGTAAATAAAACTGTAGATATTTTTCTTTGTCTTGCAACTGGTAAAAAACCTATTACTCTATTATTTTTGACTAAAACACTAGAATCATCACTATGTTTTTTATAAAATGATCCTTTTGTATACTCTAAAGCTTGAATATCTGTTGATGTTGTGATTACAATATTAAAAAATCTTTCTATATCATTTTGATGTTTTAAAAAATTATCTTTATATATTAACTCATGAGTTGAATTTAATTTATGAATATTTGTTTTTCTAATATTTTTGTTGACATTAGAATCAATTTTAATACCAACCTTTTGCCGAATCTTTGCTTCAACAACATCTTGGTTACTTCTTATTTCTGAGTTTATACTTTTACATATAAGATTAGGTAAAAAGTTTTTTATAATCATATAGGGATAGTCATAATAAGGATTTGGTAAAATTCCTGTTTTAATATCTAAATCTAATAAGAATTTGTCACAAAATATATGGTTACTTATTTGTATCATATTTTATGCAGTTTTATAATTGGGTACACGATTTATTCCAGCAGATATCATTAGATCAATAACTTTTTCATAAGTTAATTCACTTTGATTTGCACATGCTTTTGGAAAATAACTTGAGCCTTTTGTCATCCCTGGGACTAAATTTGCTTCCATAAAAAAGCATTCACCATTTTGATTAGATTTAATATCAATACGTCCAAAGTCTCGAATACCTAAACCTTTATAAGATTCAATGGCTAGTTCTTTTAGTTTCTCAATTAAATTATTATCAGTAATTTTCCTAAATTCTTCGCTATCATCTTTTTTTGCTTGATGACCTAGAATTCTTAACCCATTTGTTGAGACTAGTGGTACAATCTCTATTGGAGATACTGATAATACTCCATTGTGAGTCTCTATGACAGCAACAGTAAATTCTTTTCCATCTAAATACTCTTCCACTAGAATAGGAAGGTTAAACGTCTCATGCAATGATAATACTTTACTTTCAAATTCAGTAAAATTTCTAACATAAGATAAATCATCAATTCCATTTCCATTTGCAGCATCAATCGGTTTTAAAAATAAAGGAAATAAGATTGGTAAATCTTTTTTTGATTTATATTGTCCAGGAATTGCTGTAAAATATCGTGCCGTTTTAATCCCTTTTTTTGTAAGATGAAGTTTTGCAAGTACTTTATCCGAGTCAAACTTTAAGACTTCAAAAGATGAACCAGTATAATTTATATTTTTTTTAGCAAAAAAGTCTGATAACCAAATATCCTCTTCATTTTTAATTGAAAGATACTTAACTGCTAAGATAACTAAGTCTGGTTTTCTTTTTACAATTTTTATTAAATCATTTTTATTTGTGCAAATATTAAGTTTAATATTATGTTCAGTTTTTCTAATAGCTTCTAATACATTATTACATGACTTTAAACTTCCAAAGCCACTCTCTTTTAATTCTTCATTGGGTGTTGTGATAATTTCGATATTCACTAGTAGTTCTCCTTAATGGATAGGGCAACAATTTTGTAACAAATAAAATGTGCATTGTGAATAAGCCTAACAAAAATCGGTTAATGTTAATTTGTGTAGATCTAAGCTTTATTAGTAAGTTGATTTTACATTCTGAATAGTGTAAAAACGAAGTCAGGTACAGATCAAGTATTCTGATATTGGGTTCATTGTACCTAAATAATTAGTGATTATGTTTATTTTTGGTTTAATAAAAACAATAGGGACTTAAAAACTTTAAGAAATGTAGATATTTTGAAAGTATAAAAAGGATTATTTCTAAATTACTTTTACTACATCATTACGCTTTACTTTTGCAAGATATAAAGCCTTATCAATTCGTTCTAAACATGTTTTTACAGTATCAGTATCATTTAATTCAGTTACTCCAATACTTATCGTAACAAGAGGAAGCTCTTTATTAATATAAGATTCAACTAATGCCCTTATTTCTTGAGCTTTAGAATATGCAGCATCTATTTTTGTTCTTGGTAAGAGTATAATAAATTCTTCACCACCCCACCTAGCAAAAACATCATTAACACGAAGATTTTTGCTAATAATATTCGTTAGAGCAATAAGCGTTAAGTCGCCAATCTGATGTCCATAAGTATCATTAACTTTTTTAAAGTGATCTATATCTAATAAAAGAATAGATAGCTGGTCATTATATCTCTTTTTATTTTTAATCTCTTTTAAAAATAACTCATCAAACATTTGCCTGTTATATATTTTTGTTAGATGATCATGATATGCAAAATATTTATATTCATTTTTTTTAGCAATAAATTGAGTTATATCATTAAAAACGATTATATACTCTGATTTATTTTCTATTTTTTTAATAGTAAGCTCAAAGTCAATAAGTTGATTATCTGTATTCATAATAGATACAATTCGTTTGACCTCTGGATGCATAAATAGATAATCAGTCCAGTATTTATTTTTTATTCCATCAGTATATGTAAAAAAACCATTGTTTTGTACAAAAAGATTTTTTATACAACCATAAGTTTTAATAAAGTCTGATAGAGATTGAATACCAAAAAATTCTAAAAAAGCACTATTCACACTCTGTAATTTATCACAACTTATAACAATAACAGGGTTTGGTATAGCATTAATAACAGAAAAAAGTTTGTCTTCAATAATATGTTTCATAGTAAATTGTATCTAATTTAATATATATTCACATGTTTTTTTATTATGCTATCAAAACAGCTTTTAAAATGTAAATTCAAAACTATCTATATTTAAAACAATTTTCTTTTCACTAATATATTAATTTACTAAATTTAATTGTAATTTAGTGTTTACTATTTTAGTACTTTTGTTTTTTAAAGATTAAAAACTGAAAAAATCTTGAAATTTTCTAAATAAAATTTTGAAATTTTGAAATTTTTATTTTTATTTTTATTCAAAAGAAACTAGATTTTATCGCTATTTTTTATATGTAAATGTAATTTCAGAAATCTTTTAGCTTAAAAATTGGATTTTTAGTTTATAATTTTACTACAAATAAGAGAAATAAAGAATCTTGAAACCCTATAGTTATCATTGGCGTGCTACTTTTAGGATTCAAGATATATTGTTGTGTACTCATTTTTGATGAGTGCACTTATACTAACAAAAGAAACTTATCTTAAAGTTAAAGGAAGTGTAAATGATACTAAAAAAAATTACATTAATATTTTTTATATTGATGTTATCTACAAGTCTTCAAGCAAATGTTGAAGAAAAATCAATTAATTATGAAAAATGTGAATTAGAATATTCACTTTGTGTACAATTATGTGATAGCCAAGAAAATCCTACAGAAGAATGCTTTGAAGCATGTGATATTAAACAAATAAGATGTGAAGAAAAGGAAAAATCTAAATAGTAACATCATTCTCTTATTCGAAGTTTAATAATGGATACAAACAGATGCATAAAGATAATATAATGCGTAAGCTAAAAACACATGGTGTTACAGAAGATGATATGATTACTTTTAAATTAAAACTAAGAGATAAAAGTTTTACTACAAAAGAGTGCGATAATGTTTTAGTTAAATTAGGTTATGAAAGACTTTTTAGTATAAAGAAAATAAAAATAGATACTAATAATGAACTTCATGAAAGTGATTTAATAAATGAATACATTCAAAGAAAATCTTTAAATAAAATTGGAACAGATGATTTGAATAGTTGAATTGAACGTAATAGTTTTAAGATGTCATAAATTCAATACAATATTACAATGCATTTATAATTTTAAGTGCAAATAGAGAGATGCAAAACTACATTATATTACTATCCCTTAGTTAGTACACTAGTAATGTAATGAAATAATCATAAAGTAAGATATATAACTTTCCCTATTTTTTATATTTTTTACTATGATTTGATATAAAATACTAACAGTTTCTCCTCCATCAGAAATTACTCTTAGTTTTGTATTCTTTTTGTTTGTACCTAAAAGTATAATGTAAATATCTATTATTAGTAAATTAGATACTTTTTATATAAATTATTTTATAAGGATTTACTGTGGAAAAGAACTCCATATTGTATTTATTAAAGTCACAGGACTTAGAAGAAAAAAAATTAGATCTATTTAGAGAGAAGTTAAAAGATAAGAATTTTACACTTGAAGATTGTGATAAATTATTAAGAAAACTTGGTTATTCAAATATATTTACTTTTCAAAGTGATTCTGAAAGAGATATTGAAGATGAAAATATAGAGTTTGAACGAATAAAATTAAAAAAAGGTTTAGCAGATGAGTAAAACAATTGTAGTAGGTGATGTTCATGGTTGTATCCACACATTAAAAAAATTAATTAGAAAATTTCCTAAAAATTCATCTATAATTTTCTTAGGTGACTTATGTAATAAAGGGAAGTATTCAAAAGATGTTATTGATTATGTAATTAAAAATAATCATCAATGTTTATTAGGAAATCATGAAATGAAGTTATATCGGGATTTTAGAACAATTTTATATTCTGATAAAAAAAAACATATCTCTTATGAAGATAGTATATTAGAAAGTTCTTTATCAATTCAAAGTTATCAAAAAACATTTAAAGCTAGAAAAAAAATGAAGCAACATTTAAACTGGATAGAATCTTTACCCTTATATATGGAGTTAAAAGTAAATAATAAAAAAATCTTTTTAACTCATGGATTTGGACTACCTTATTATGAAAGAAAAGATAATTTTAAATATGCAAAAGCCTTATATTTAAATAAATATTATGATGAGAGTTATAAAAAAGAGTGGGAAGATTACTCAAAATATAGAGTGGTTAATATTTTTGGACATTCTGTATTTAATGATGTATTGAAAGAGAAAAACTTTATTGGGATAGATACAGGTTGTGTAAATGGAAATAAACTTAGTGCAATAGATTTGGAAACTTTTAAAATATATTCACAAAAAGTTGATTCAAAAGATTTAATAAAAGATAGTAAGGAGATACAATGCATATAGGATTTATTATAGCAAATTGGGGGTCTATTGAACCAACAGAAAGTTCAACATTAACAATTATTCAAGAATGTTTAAAAAGAAATCATACCGTATCAATCATGTATACAGATAGCTTAACAGTAAGAAATAATATAGTGCATGGTTTTACTGAAACAATACAAGAGATGGAAAAAATTCCAGAGGGTATTACATCATTTTATAAAAAAGTAAAATTTGAAAAGAAATTTACACCGTTACATGCATTTGATTGTTTAATGATAAGAAAAGACCCTCCAATTAATCCAATAGTTTTTAACTTTCTTGATGCTATTAAAGATGAAGTTGTTATTTTAAATGATGTTGATGGAATTAGAAAAGCGAATAATAAATTATATACAACAACTTTTCATGACCCCCACAACACTTATTTACCTATTACTCATGTATCAGGTAGTAAAAAGTTTATTAATAGAACTATTGATGAATCAGATGCAGAAAAGATGATATTGAAACCTCTTGATGGTTCAGGTGGAAGAGGAGTTATTGTTTTAGAAAAAAATGCTAAAGAAAATATTAATTCATTATTAGATTTTTATATAGATTCAACTGGTGATAACTATGTAATATTACAAGAGTTTATAGAAGGCGCAGACCAAGGTGATGTTCGTGTAATGATGCTTAATGGTAAGTTTATAGGTGCATATAATAGAAAACCTGCTGTTGGAGAAATTCGTGCTAATATTCAACAAGGTGGGACAGCACATAAATATACTTTAACAGAAAGTCAAAAAAGAGTATGTAAAAAAGTGGGAGCTAAACTTTTAGCAGATGGTTTATTTTTTGTTGGACTTGATATGATAGGAGATAAAATACTTGAAGTAAATGTATTAAATCCTGGAGGAATTACAAATATAAATAAACTCGATAAATTAAAATTACATAGACTAGTAGTTGACTTTATTGAGGAAAAAGTTGATGCTAAAATTGAAAAAAGAGTTGAATTAGAATATTTACTTAATAGATTAAGTGAGTTGAGAGAGTAGTCTTGGAATTATTTTATGACATATTCAACATACGTAGCAGTACTTGTCTTCTTATAGTGTGATATTTCCCTATAAATTAGACAATTACTAAGCAAGTAACAACCTCTAGATTTTTGAACACGAAGTACTTAAACAAGTTTTCCATGTTCCATAAAGTGTTCAAAAAATAAAAACAATAAAATTCCATAAACCTTAAGGGGTTATGGAACAAAAAATGTGAGCTTTTAAGTTAGATATTTAAAGCTTCATAACCAAAGCTTTCCCATACCTCTTAAAGCCATTTTAGTGTTTTTGTTGCTATCATGTTATTTATCTCGTTTTTTACATCATAAATTCAATTGCATCTTTTGAATTACCTGTACACAGTCCACCATCAATGATATTAATATCAAAGTAATCACCATTCTCATCTTTTAAAGAAGAGGAATAGATATTTACTATATATCCATCATTACTACAAGACTCAAAGATTTCATAAAAAGTATCGTTGTATTTGAATTCAACTCTTTTGTAGATAGTTAATATCTGTGATAGGCTATTTATGGCTATCTCTTTATGTTCTTCTTTCTCTAGTAAATACTCCCATCCTTCACTAGTAAAGTGTTCAAGATCTACAGTAGATGAATCAATCATCATGAAGCCTTTTAACTTCTGATAGTTTAGTAGGTTTAAATGATAAGTCACGCTCAACTCCTATCCCTAAACTTCCCTTTACTTCAGATATCTCTATTAATGAAAAATATCCTAATTCTCCACTACAAAAAGGTGATACTACATATCCAAAGCATATATTATTATCTATTGATAATTCAGTTACATACCAAGTCCATCCATCTATAAATAGCTTTACATAAACTATAGGGTCTTCTTGTTCTTCTGTATCATAGAGTTTTGGGATTTGTTCTTTTATCTCTTTTGGTATTAGTTCCATAATTTCTTTCCTTTCATAGTTCTAGGTTTCTTATAAAGTCACCAACAAATTCTAATGCTATTACATTCTTAAATGAGAACTCTGCTAAATATGACTGATTTTCTTTGAAGTGTTTAAATGCTTCTAAGATGTCATTACCCTCAGCAGAACCTAATATCTGCATATTAGGTATCTCTTTATTATTTTGGTCTTGTGTATATCCCTCATCAGTGAAAAATATATATGATTTCATTTTATGCAGCCTGTCTTAATGGCATATACCAAGTTTTAGATGGAACATCCCATCTAAAGCCATTTTGTTTGATTATCTCTTTATTCTCAAAAGCTCCATCTCCAACTACTATTAAATTATCTCCTTGTTGTACTACTTGTAGACCTAGATTGGTTAATTGCGTGAAGTCCTGTTGATTTTGGTATGGTTGTTGATAAGATTGATTTTGTTGTGTATTATTTGTATATTGTTGTTGTGGCTGTTGAAAGTTTTGAGTATTGTTTTGTTGTGGTTGGTTATTTTTCTGTACATTTGATTGTGTATTACTTTTATTATATAGCGAATTACCAAACTGATTACCGAAACTTCTCATAGCTCTTTTAATACTATCTGTTATAGCTTCTTTAGCACCTCCCTCATGAGCATCAGCAAGTGTTTTAGCTATTCCAGTACCAAAGCCTACATCTTCTCTTGAAACCTCTTGTGAGTGATCTTCATTATGTATTAGTACTTGTACTAGTGCTTTATAACAAACTACATGATTTTGGTTCTGATTTTGTTCTTGTGATACTTGAACTAGTGATGAGATAGTATAGTTCCAATTACCATATCCAAATATTGTATTTGCTGTATTAAGTATATCAAACCCCTCCAAGTAAGAGAGGTTTGTATTACCTTTACTACGACTTTTTATTCTGTTACTAGCTAACTCTTGAGTTAGTAACTTGTGTTGTTCTTCATTAAACATAGCTATCTCCTTTATGCTACTTTGGGTTCTATTGTTAATATCTCATCTGTTTGTTCATTTGTATTATTAGATGCTTTTTTCTTATTCACTTTTACTTTGGCTGGTGTTGTAACTGTAATAGAGTTGACAGATATAAACTCATCGAGTTCCTCTAATCCAACTTTGGTTTTAATTGCTTGTTCAATTGCATCTTCATCTACACTAAACTTTACATAACCTAATCCCATAACTGCATTTGAATCTTTTATAGTGATAGTTTCTTCTACTTTTGATGTAGCTTTAGACAGAGTAAGTGAGCTAATAATACCTCCTTCAACTCTATCTACTCCATTAGCTGTAAACACTTCTGCAGTTAAAATTTTAGCTATATCCAAAGATTCGGTTAATTGCTTTTTCAAGTTTTGTAAATCTTTTATATTTGATGAGAGATAATCAATTTTGTTTTTTAATTCTTGAAGAGATAATCCTACATAATCAGCCTTTTGATAGTAAGGTTTTTTATCATCTTCTAATATATCTTGAATATAGTCTTTAAAAAATGTTTGTGATTTTAATTCACTAAGAGTTTCCATTTGTGTTTGTAGTGCATAGTTTATTAGTTTCATCTGTATCTCCTTATGCAGCTAACGATATGTTGTGTTCTTTTATAAAAGCAATTCTTTGTGTTAGTTCCCATAATCCTTTATTTACTTCTACATCTTTAGAAATTGAAGTGATCTCTTTACTTGTGAATTTTCTATTAGTATCTTTATTGATACCTGAGATATTACCTCTGAGTAAGTTTTCTTGAATTACATTTAATACAGTATATAAATCATCTTTTTCATCTTGTTCTCTATGGGGAATTAGTAAATCATTATGATTAATCTCTAAATGCTTTTCAAATCGTAAAGGTATAGATGATTTTGCAAATGATTCTTTCTCCTCTTGAGATAACTTTATAGATTCGAGTTGATGAATATTATCCATCAGTTGTGGTTTAATATCTGTAATGTTATTTATAGCCTTAACTACATCATTCTCACGTTCCCCTAGATGTTTTATTTTATAAGATTGAAATACACTATCTGCAATAACTAAACCATTTGCACATACAAATCTATAGATACCAGCACTAATAGAAAATGATTTACTTCTATCATGAGAGTTGAATAGTAATAATTCTATTGCATTATCTTGTGGATGTAACAGATCATCAAAGTGTCTGAACCTTACCATATGTTGTTGTTTTCCTTCTTTTGATTCATCTCTAACATTTGCTTGTGATACAGTTACTGGATACCAGTTATTTGCCTTAATCTCTTCTATTACATTTATAGTTGGTATAAAGTGATATTTATCGCTTACTTCACTAGATGGTTCCTGCGTAAATAGTGTTGGTGCTTGTTGTTTTAATTGTTCGTTTGTTAATGGATTGATTGACATAATTATTCCTTTGTCATATTTTTAATTGTTAAAAGCTCTAGGCTAAAACTCTAATCTTCTAAGTTCTCTTTGATGGCTGTTGCTACTGCAATTGCAATAGTAAGAAATGTACCTAGTCCCATGCTAAGCTCCTAATAATGGTGGTTGGTAGTGTATGTTATTAAAAGAGTTTCTAATGATTTTATTTACTCTTCTATTACTTGGGTTAAGACTAAAGTAGTCCATCCATTCTCTGAAAGATAGGTTTTCTTTAAATACTTTTTCTTGATGTTGTTGTATCATCTGATTTACTTTCATAACAGTAGTTTCCTTTCTTATATAGTAGGTTTTAAAGAATCGAACAGTTACCAATATTGAATCTATTCTATGTTCTTTACTATTGTTATGATATGTGATTGAAAATTATTGGAAGTTGTTTTTTAGGATTAAAGTATAGTTATATATTATTTCTTTTTGCATGATAATACCCTATAAGGTTTTATTAAATTCTATTACTATATTATAATATAAACACTCTATAAGGTGTTAATTAATATATAGGAGTCTTAATGACAATAATTAAAAAAAGTTTATTAACATTGGTGTTAATAATAGGTTTAACTGGATGTAATGAAGAAACTAAAGAAGAAATTAAAGAATCACCAATTAGAATTGATTTAAAAAAAGCGTATAATTCGGCATGGAAGTATTTTTATCCAAAAGTACTGATTACATCTACGGTTGATACTGTTAAAGTTAATAATGTAATAGTAAACAAAGGTAATTGTAAGCCTACATTTATTGAGGAAACTCGTCAAACTCTAAACTATGGAGCTCAAATGGAAGTTAGATATAAACAGAATTGTAATGTTATGCTTATTGAAGTTATTACAGATCAAGGAAACTGGATGGTAAAATTCTAATTTCTACTAAGTAAAGTAATTTGTTACAGGAAGATTATTTACAGTTTTATAGAGAAGTAAAATCTTCTCTATAGTATGTTAAATAGAAATTAATTTTTTATGACCACAAGTACTGCAAGTCCAACTATTTGCAAGTGATGTAGCTGTTTTATTAAATATGTGCCAAAGAAACAATAGACCCCAAATAATAATCCATCCACCCATTGTTATAATGGATAATAAAATATGTAATATCCAACTCATCTTCTTTGCATTTTTTCTATGTAAAGTGTCGTATCCACAATTTTCACAATATTTCATTTCTTCGAGTAGTACTGAAGCCATTATAATCTCCTATAATGACTGATTAAATAGCCACGTATTACCATCATCTTTAGAAATAGCATTAATAGAAGCATTCTGTTTTAGCTCTTGCCCTTGCATATCCATTAATATAGAATATGATACAGTCGAACTTAATGTATCTCCACTAGAAATAATTTTCGTTGGTGTATTCATTTGAACACTTTTCACCTTAATACCAGAAGATTTTAGTTGGTTAATTAATGCATCTTTATTGACTTTTTCTCCTGTTATCTCTTCTATAGATGATAGATCCATAAATTCTACTTGACATTCAAAATCATTATTAACCATACACTCTTTATACTCTGAAAGGTTAGCCTTTAAATTGTCAATTGGTTTCCCATTACACCCACTTAATCCTATTAATATCAATAATGATATTAAACCTAAACCTAATCTTTTCATAGAGACCTCCATATTAAATACACCTTATAAGGTGTTGTAAGTCAAATCATATAGTAATAGAATTTAATAAAACCTTATAGGGTGTTAGAATATGAAAATAATTGATTTTGAAAATGGATCTTTAGAAGAGTTTTACGAATTAGTAAGTAAGAATGTAATAAGAATTAGAAAAGAAAAAAAGGTTTCACAATTAAAATTGGCTAATGCTATGGGGCATCAAAATGCTACTTTTTTAGGTAAGGCTGAATTATTAGCAGAAAATAAACATTTTAATCTTGAACATTTATATAAAATGTCGAGAATATTAGAAGTTGATATTTCAGAATTTTTTAGAAGTTCTAATTAACCCTTTTTTCAATTATTGTTTAAGTTCTTTATTATATTTATCAATATAGCTTTACTTGAAAATGTGACGTGAAAAGTGACAATTTTTCGCTATAATATATTATTAATACAAGGATTTGATAAGTATGGGTGAAGAACAGAAGAAAAGATTAGAACAACAGCTTTGGAATATAGCAAATGAACTTAGAGGTAAGATGGATGCAGATGAGTTTAGAGATTATATTCTTGGATTCATTTTTTACAAATACTTATCAGAAAAAATAGAAGACTTTGCAAATGACCTTTTAGCAGAAGATGGTATCAAGTTTACTGAACTTGATTGTTCAACTAATGCAGAACACAAAGAGATGTGTGACGCTATTAAAGAAGATAGTATAGAACAACTTGGTTATTTCCTAAAACCAAATGAACTTTTTTCGGCTATGGCAGAAAAAGGTAATAATGATACAAATAACTTTATCCTTGAAGACTTAACAGAAGTTTTAAGACACATAGAACAATCAACTATGGGTCATGAGAGTGAAGATGACTTTGAACACCTATTTGAAGACCTTGATTTAACTTCTACAAAACTTGGACGAACAGAAGAAGCTAAAAATACCCTTATATCAAAAGTTCTTTACCACTTAGACAATATAGACTTTGAACTAAAAAATAGTGATAGAGATGTATTGGGTGATGCTTATGAGTACCTTATAGGTCAGTTTGCTAGTAATGCTGGTAAAAAAGCAGGTGAGTTTTATACTCCTCAAGAAGTTTCAAAAATATTAGCAAAAATAGTTACTACTAAAAAAGCAAAATTAAAATCAGTATATGATCCAACTTGTGGTTCAGGTTCATTACTTCTAAGAGTTGCAAAAGAAGTAGAAGATGTATCAAGTTTTTATGGTCAAGAGTTAAATAGAACTACTTATAACTTAGCAAGAATGAATATGATTATGCATGATGTACATTATAGAAAGTTTGATATTAAACAAGAAGATACATTAGAACAACCACAACATATAGATGATAGATTTGAAGCAATAGTTGCAAATCCTCCATTTTCTGCTCAATGGTCAGCAAATCCACTTCATATGAGTGATGATAGGTTTTCTCAGTATGGAAAACTTGCCCCTAAATCAAAAGCAGATTTTGCCTTTGTTCAACATATGATTCATCATCTTGATGATAATGGAACTATGGCTATAGTATTACCTCATGGTGTATTATTTAGAGGAGCTGCAGAAGGTCATATAAGAAAGTACTTAATAGAAGATAGAAACTATTTAGATGCAGTTATAGGATTGCCTTCAAATATTTTTTATGGTACGAGTATCCCTACTTGTATATTAGTATTTAAAAAATGTAGAGAAGATAGTGATAATGTACTTTTTATAGATGCATCAAATCATTTTGAAAAAGCTAAAAATCAAAACTATCTTAGACGTGAAGATATAGAAAAAATAGTATCTACTTTTAGAGATAGAAATGTAGAAGATAAATACTCACATATAGCTCCATTGAGTGAGATAAAAGAAAATGATTACAACTTAAATATCCCAAGATATGTAGATACTTTTGAAGAAGAGGAAATTGTCGATTTAGACAAAGTTTCAAAAGAGTTAAAATCACTTGATAGAGAAATGAAAACTACTGATGATACTATAAAAAACTTTTGTAGAGAACTCAATATCTCTACACCATTTTAAAGAGTATCTCATGAGTAAAATACCAAAATTAAGATTTAAAGAGTTTAGTGAAAATTGGGAAGAAAAAAAACTTTCTCAATTTTCTAAAATAGAAAGAGGCAAGTTTACTCCAAGACCAAGAAATAATCCTATTTACTACAATGGAAATATACCATTTGTTCAAACAAGTGATGTTGTGAAATCTAAAGGTCGCATTAATTTATTTACACAAACTTTAAATAATAAAGGTCTTCAAGTTAGTAAATTATTTACTAAAGGAACAATATTAATTACAATAGCTGCAAACATTGGTTACAGCGGTATTTTAGAAATTGATATGGCTTGTCCTGATAGTCTTATTGGTTTAACTTGTGATGATGAAACATATAATGTATTTTTGAATTATTTACTTGAAATTGAACAACCAAAAATGGATTATTTAGCTATTGATAATGCCCAAAAAAATATTAATATTGATTTTCTTAAACCTTATAAATTTCAATTACCTATGTTAGAAGAACAAAAAAAAATAGCTTCTTTTTTAACTTCTATTGATAAAAAAATAGAACAACTCTCAAAAAAAGAATCTTTACTAAAAGAGTATAAAAAAGGTGTGATGCAAAAGCTATTTAATCAAGAGATTAGATTTAAAGCTGATGATGGGAGTGAGTTTTGTGATTGGGAAGAAGTTAAATTAGGTAAATTACTAAAAGAAAGTAAGGTGAAATCTACTTCAAGTGGTCAATATGAGGTTCTCTCTTCAACAAAAGATAATATTGTGTTACAGAGTGAATATTTTAATAGAGAAATTGCAAGTAAGGATAATACAGGATATAAAATACTTAAAGTTAATCAACTTGTTTTTAGTCCTCAAAACCTTTGGATGGGGAATATAAATGTTAATACAAAATATAATGTTGGTATAGTATCTCCCTCATATAAAATTTATGACTTTAAGCAAAATTTATTAGTTGGCTATGGAAAATATTTTTTGAAGACTTCAAGAATGATGTATGAATATGGACAAGCATCAGAACAAGGAGCAAGTGTAGTAAGAAGAAGCCTCAATATTGACTTGTTTAACTCTATAAAAGTTTCTTTACCTTGTGTAAAAGAGCAAAATAAAATAGCAAACTTTTTATCTTCAATAGATACAAAATTAGAACAAGTTCAAAAACAATTAGAACAAGCAAAAGAGTTTAAAAAAGCATTATTGCAACAGATGTTTGTGTAATTAAACTTATGCTAAAATAGAAATTATTAAAGGGGTAGTAATGAAAATAAAATCTTTATATTTAAATAATGTAGGTAACTTTGAAGACTTTACATTAGAATTTGAAAACACAAGAAATGCAATATTTGGTAAAAATGGTATAGGTAAAACAACTATTTTAAATAGTATTGCTTCATTCTTTTACAATAAAGGACGAGCAAAAAAATCACCTTTATTTTATAAAAATGAATTTGAAAGTGAAGAGAGTGAATTTAAATTAGATTTAGAATATTATAACCCATCTCTTAATAAAGAAAGTTTATTAAGTGAAGAGGATAGAAAAATTACTCCACAATTAACAAATACAGATGAGAGTTATAAGGACAATTTAAAACTATTAAATAAAGAAACAGATGGAAAAATCATATACTTTACTTCAAATAGATTCTTTTCTGAAAATCACTCAAGTCCCAAAGCTGAAATAAAAAAAGAGAGTTGGATTTTAAAAGTTTATGATTTAAAATCAACTTCTTTTAACTCTCCAAATGAAATTCATGAATATATTATTTATAATGAACTTGGTAAAGGTTTAAATTTACTTTATAAGACTGAAGGAGACTTTATTCCTGATACGACTTTAAAAGATTTAATTAATAGTGCATTTACAGATAAAAAGTTTTTTGAAGTACGAAATCAATTCGGTGTTTTTGAAATAATTTTTAAAAATCTTAGTGGAAAAGAATTTACTCTTTTTGATTTATCACATGGAGAGAAACAGCTACTTACTTTCATTGTTGAATTCCATAAGCACAAGTGGGAAAATAGTGTTATTATGATAGATGAACCTGAAATGAGTTTACATCCAGATTGGCAAACAAAGCTAATACCTTTATTACAAACATTAGGAGATAATAATCAATTCATTATAGCTACTCATTCGCAAGAAATAGTTTATAGTTTTAATGAGGTTGAAGTAGTGTATTTAGGTTAGAAAATGGCTGTTACTATTACTAAGGGTAAAAATAATGCTATAAATAAGTTGACTGCAGACTTGGAACAAATATTTAATAATTTAAATATTTCTCATAAACTAAACTTTAAACTATTTAAGGAAATTCTTTTTTTAAGTAAAGATTACAAGGTTTTTCTGTCTGTAGGTTTAGAAGAAGATATTTTTAATGATACCAAGATATTACAAACTATTTATCCTATTGAAAAATATGCTATTAGATTTATAAATTTTGGTAATGTCATGAATCTAATTAATGGTTTTTCTTCAATGTATGAATTTTTAACAGATGAAGAAAATAATCAAAATTATAAATTTATTAATGAAAAATCAAAGGAAAAACACTTAGCAATAGAACCCCATAAAAATAATTTGTTTGCAATAACTCAAAAAGTACCATATACAGAATCAAAAAAAGATAAATATGAGAATCTCTTATTTTATATTTATAAATATATAGAGGGGTACTTTTTAAAAGAAGAACTTTTAAATCTTGTTAATGATAATTTAAAATTCAATAATGAAATAGATTTTTCAATTAAATTAGAAACAATTAGTGATGATACAAATATTTTGAGCTTTTTTAAAGAAATGGCACTTTTAATAAGTAACGATTACGAAAATATTTTAAAAAACTCCTCTGTTGTATTAAGAGATAATGATAATATTAGATTTGAGTTAGACCAAACTTTAAAATTAAGGGATTAGTTTTGAGCAAACAAAGTGAAGCAATACTTGAAGAAAACCTTTTAAAACAACTTGAAACATTAGAATATGAAAGAGTTGTCATAAAAGATGATAAAGCATTAGAAGAGAACTTAAAAACTCAACTTGAACTTCATAATAAAATTACTATTTCTGATACAGAATTTAAAAGAGTTTTAAATCATCTGAATAAAGGTAATGTATTTGAAAAAGCTAAAATATTAAGAGATAAGTTTAACTTACCAAAAGATGATGGAACTAACAACTATATAGAGTTTTTAGATAGTGAACATTGGTGTCAAAATCTTTTTCAAGTAACTTCACAAGTTACAGTAGAGGGTAAGTATCAAAATAGATATGATGTAACTATACTTATAAATGGTTTACCATTGGTTCAAATTGAGTTAAAAAGAAGAGGTGGGGAACTCAAAGAAGCTTTTAATCAAATCAATAGGTACCAAAAACACTCATATAATGCAAATAATGCCCTTTTTAGATATGTTCAAATCTTTATCATATCAAATGGTGTAAATACAAAATACTACTCAAATAATGAAAGACAATCATTTGAACAAACATTTTTTTGGAGTGATAGAGAAAATAAAAATATTGAAAATTTAGATGAGTTTGCAGATGTTTTTCTTGAAAGATGCCATATCTCAAAAATGATATGTAAATATATAGTGTTAGCTACAGAAAAAAAGATACTTATGGTTCTAAGACCTTATCAGTTTTATGCAGTTGAATCTATCATAGATAAAGTAAATAATTCAAATGATAATGGTTATATTTGGCATACAACAGGAAGTGGTAAAACACTTACTTCATTTAAAGCATCTCAAATACTTATGAAACTTCCAAAAGTAGCTAAAGTAGTATTTGTAGTAGATAGAAAAGATTTAGACTATCAAACAACAAAAGAGTTCAAT
>Ga0193959_1000260_pt1 | contig 21513 bp, 12 predicted proteins | sample FB_2_MG_FD_140333 | JGI IMG/M metagenome (GOLD analysis project Ga0193959, IMG submission 140333) | Microbial mat bacterial communities from the Broadkill River, Lewes, Delaware, United States - FB_2_MG | ecosystem: Environmental > Aquatic > Freshwater > River > Microbial mats | place: USA... | reverse complement strand
GCCAGCAATTCTGTTATAATCATCATTATAACCTTCTTTTACTTTTTCAATCGTTTCTAAGGTATAATCGATACACCATTTCGCAATATAATTTGTGTACCAATTGTTATTAACGTTGTTTTCATATTCATTTGGTCCAGTAACACCAAGAATAACATACTTATTCTGGTTTGTAGAAAAATTAGCTCTTTGATGCCAAAAACGTGCAATTCCGATTAAGACTTCAAGTCCCATTTCTGGAATGTAGCTAAAATCACCTGTATATCTATAATAGTTAAAGATGGCAAAAGCTATAGCGCCATTTCTGTGAATTTCTTCAAACGTAATTTCCCATTCGTTATGGCATTCCTCACCATTCATGGTCACCATAGGATATAAAGCCGCTCCATTTGAAAAGCCTAATTTTTCAGCATTTTCTATGGCTTTTCCAAGATGGTTATAACGATATTTTAAAAGGTTTCTAGCGACTTCTTGGTCTTTAGTTGCCATATAAAAAGGAATACAATACGCTTCAGTATCCCAATAGGTACTTCCTCCGTATTTTTCTCCCGTAAATCCTTTTGGACCAATATTTAAAGTGGCATCTGTACCTGAATACGTTTGATTTAGATGAAAAATATTAAAACGAATCCCTTGTTGTGCTTTAACATCACCATCAATGGTAATATCTGCCATATCCCAAATTTTAGCCCAAGCTTCTTTTTGGTTGTCTAATAACTTAGAAAAACCCGCTTCTGTAGCTTTGCTTAATGTGGATTTTGCTGCAGCAACTAATTCATTTTTATCGTGATCGCGATCTACAGTATAACCTCCAAATTTGTGAATAGAATATGTTTCTCCTTGCTCAACATTATAAGTATAACTGAAAGACGCTAAATTTGAATCTGCCGTAAAATTTGGTTCAGTTAATACCGATTTACCATCAATAAAAACTTGAGACTCCATAAAGGTACAGGTGTAAAAATCTGTTTTCATGGTTTTAGCCTGAATGAAGGCTTGATGATTCTCATGGCTCACATTTAACGTGTCCCAAAACTTATCGTCCCAATTGGTATCTTCGTTTGTAATTCCTGAATCTAAATATGGTTCGAAGGTAATTTCTGCAGCTGCATTTAGAGGTGTAATGTTGAAATTAATGGCTCCAACTTCATCTAAATCTAAACTTAGGAATCGGGTCGTTTTCACTTCAACTTCAATATCATTTTGAAGCGTTGCAACAAAACTACGAGACAACCAACCCTCTTTCATGTTTAGTTCTCTACGAAAGTTTTTTACGTTTTTACAAGTAAATAAATCGAGTTGTTCGTTATTAATAATGACATTAATCCCTATCCAACTTGGCGCATTTAAAACTTTAGCAAAATATTCTGGATACCCATTTTTCCACCAACCAACTCTAGTTTTATCGGGATAGTAAACGCCTGCAATGTAGCTCCCTTGAAATGTAGGGCCTGAGTATTTTTCTTCAAAATTAGCACGTTGTCCCATAGCACCATTTCCAATGCTAAATAAACTTTCTGATGCTTTAACCTGATCTGGTTCAAATCCTTCTTCTAAAATTGACCAGTTGTTTGGGATGATGTAATCTAGGTTCATTTATAATATTATTTAAAAGTCTCTTTATGAGACATTTTTTTTATGTTTAGTTTTCTATTAATGATTTTATAAAATCATCTGATATTTCTGTAAAATCATTGAATACGTAGTCTGCATGACCTAATACGTCTTTGCTTCCGATACCTATGGATATCATATTGGCTGCATTTGCTGCTTCAACTCCAGCAACAGAATCTTCAAAGACAATACAGTCTTCTGGTTTTATATTTATCTCCTTAGCGGCAATTAAAAACACTTCTGGATCTGGTTTTGCTTTGCTGACATCATTTCCATCTACAATAGCGTTGAAGTCTGCTAATAAATTGACACGCTCTAAAATGGTTCTAGCATTTTTACTTGCAGAGCCTAAAGAGATCGGTTGATTATTTTCTTTTAGTGTTTGTAAAACTCTTGGAACATCGGGTAGAATTTCATTTTCATCCATCTCAGCGATATAGCTCAGGTATTCTTCATTCTTTTTACCCATAAGTTCGTTAAACAACTCTTGGGAAATGGTTTTATTTCCCCAAGCCAATATTTTTTCTAAAGAGCGCACACGGCTAACTCCTTTTAATTGTTCGTTTTCTTCTTCTGTAAAATCGATACCTAAACCCTTAGCCAGTTGCTGCCATGCTAAAAAGTGATATTTTGCGGTATCTACTATTACACCATCAAGATCGAATATGAATCCTTTTTTGTTCATTTTATTAATTTTGAATAACGTCGTCAACGTCTTTAACTTTTGATACTAATGCTGCTGCGATTAAAAAACTGATACCACTCATCATTAAAGCAAATATGGCTTGATTTCCGTATGCATATTTAACTAGAGGTCCACCAATTAAGGCATTAATTATTTGAGGAATTACAATGAAAAAATTAAAAATCCCCATATAAACACCCATCTTTTTAGGAGATATAGAACCTGCTAAAATAGCGTATGGCATGGCTAAAATACTCGCCCATGCAATACCAATTCCAATCATAGAAACGATAAGCCAATTTTTGTCTGGCATAATGTAAATTGAAAGTAAACCTAATCCTCCAATAATTAAGGATATGGCATGCGTGCGTTTTCGTCCTATTTTCTTAGCGATATAAGGAAGCGCAAAAGCGTAAAATGCAGAAACAAGATTATAGACTCCAAAAAGAATACCTATCCAATCTCCAGCATCTTGATATGTAGCACTACTGCTATCTGTATAAGGTAAACCATAAATATGTTGTGCAATTGCTGGTGTTGCAAAGACCCACATTCCAAAAAGTCCAAACCAAGAGAAAAACTGGACCCAACTTAATTGGCGCATTGTAGCTGGCATTTTTCTAAAATCTTCAAAAATATCAAGTAAACTCGATTTTTCTTCACCCGCTACTTGAGTAACATCTGTATCTTGTTGTTCTTCGAAACGGTGTAGTTCTTCAGGAGAATATTCTTTTGTGGTTACAACAGTTACTAAAATTGATAGAATTAATATAACAGCTCCAATAATAAATGATAAAATTAGATTTGTTGGAACAACACCTGCTACAGTTTCATTTGAGACACCAAACCAATTGGTTAAGGCATAAGGTAACCAAGACCCAATAACAGCGCCAAAACCTATTAAAGCCGTCTGAATACTAAATCCTGCTGTACGCTGATCTGTTCTTAAATTATCACCTACTAAAGCCCTAAAAGGCTCCATAGCAATATTAAAAGAAGCATCCATAATCATTAACATTCCTGCTCCAACCCATAACGCTGGCAAAAATGCAATGAACATATCTGCTTGCGGCATTAAAACCAACCCGATGGATGCCAAAATTGCTCCAACTAAAAAATAAGGCTTTCTCCTTCCTAGTTTTCCCCAGGTCTTATCACTGTAATAGCCAACTATAGGTTGAACAATTAAACCCATTAAAGGGGCTATAATCCAAAACCAAGATAACTCGTGAACGTCTGCTCCGAAAATTTGAAGTATTCTACTTGCGTTAGCATTTTGAAGGGCAAAACCCATCTGTATCCCCAGAAATCCAAAACTCATGTTCCAGATTTGCCAGAAACTTAATCTATGCTTTTCCATTAAATAGTATGTTTTAATTAATACTATTCTGACAAGCTTAGCTTATCAAAACTTATGTGAGAAGTGAAAATATAAGTTTTGAATATGCGGTAAAGATAAAAAAGATTTTAAACTAACAATAACAAATTTCTATTTGGTAGATTCTCGCTCTATTAATTCTGTTGGAATTACAACAATCTGAAACTCCTCTTCATGGGTAGTAAATTCACTTTCTAACTTATCTATTAATAAGTCTGCAGCTTTTTCTCCCATATCTTGAGCATGCTGACTAACCGTAGAAAGACTAGGCGTTGCGTGCTTTGACAACACACCATCTGTAAACCCAATAACCTGAACATCTCCAGGAATCTCTAACCCTAACTTTCTAGCAACTTTCATTGCGCATAACGCATATAATTCATTAACTGCAAATACTCCATCAATCGCTGAGTTTAACTTAAAAAGTTGCTCAATTTCTTTTTCTAAAGCTTCTAAATGCACTTCATAATCAAGCGAATCATCTATTTTTAAAATCAATTCAGCCTTTGGCGCAATTTTATGTTCTTCTAAGGCTTCAAGATATCCCTGTGTTCTAAGCTTACCAACACTAACATAGTCTTTGGTAGTAATTAAGGCTATAGATTTACATCCATTATCTATTAATTTTTCGACAGCTTTTTTTGCACCATTAAAATCATCAACAATAACTTTATCACATTTAATATCTGATACCACCCTATCAAACATTACAATAGGCATACCTTGCGTCATCGTTTCATTAAAATGGTGGTAGTCTTGTAGTTTTAATGTTTCTTTGGACATAGACAATATGAAACCATCAATACTACCATTGGCAAGCATTTCCATATTGATTACCTCTTTAGAAAACGACTCATTAGACAACCCAATAATAACATTATAACCTCTTTTATTAGCAACTAGCTCTACACCTCTAATAACCTTAGAAAAGAAATGATGAACTATCTCAGGTATTATAATCCCAATAGTATTAGTTCTTCTGTTTTTTAAGCTTAACGCTATGTTGTTAGGTCTGTAATTATACAGTTTTGCAAAAGCTTGAACTTTCTGCTTAGTATCTTCACTAATTTCAGCGCTATTACGCAATGCTTTAGACACTGTAGAGATAGAAACATCTAATTCTCTTGCAATCTGTTTAAGGGTTATCTTTCGTTTCATGTGGTAATATTAATTTTTTATCCCTATATAATTATCGAATTTGACGATAAAATTTTTAACACGCTTATTTCATAATTAGTTTTATGAGAAAACGAATATAAGTTAAAAACTTAGTTTTGCGATTTTCGATTTCACAATTTCAGCTACACATTATTTAAAAATTCTTAGTTTTTCATTATTTTAACACTAATCTCAATATCTAAAGAAAAGTTTTTAACACGAAAACGTTTTCGTGACTTTCGTCATATTATTTAACAGTAGAAACACATTATTTTTACATAGATTTAACCCGAGAAGTGAAAATATAAATCTATTAACTAAGCAATTAACTTAAAAACATTGTATGAAAACAGTTTTAAATGCTTTACTATTCTGTCTCGTTATGCTACCCGCAACCTTAATGGCGCAATCTACTGCCAAGGGTATTGTTACAGATAAAGCAAATGCCATGCCTATGCCAGGCGTAAATGTTATTATAAAAGGTACTTCCAGAGGAACCTCAACAGATTTTGACGGTAAATATTCAATAGAACTAAGTGAAGGTGAAGTTCTTGTATTCTCTTATGTTGGTTATACCACACAAGAGATTGTATTCACTGGCCAAACTAGTATTGATGTCGTTATTGAAGAAGACGCTTCCATACTAGACGAAGTTGTTTTAATTGGTTATGGTAGTACTAAGAAGGAAGATTTAACAGGAGCTGTAGATTTACTGAAAGCTGAAGACTTTAATCAAGGTCCTCTTGTATCTGCACAGCAGTTAATTTCAGGAAAAATAGCAGGTGTATCAGTAACCTCTGCAAGTGGTGCTCCTGGTGATGGTCAAAATATTATTATTAGAGGTAATGGATCTTTAACATTATCTAGCAACCCACTTATTGTTTTAGATGGTATTCCTCTTGACAATGGTGGTGTAGGTGGATCAAGAAACCCACTTAACGTTATTAATCCTAATGATATTGAAAGCATGACCGTCTTAAAAGATGCTTCTGCAACAGCAATTTATGGATCTAGAGCCGCAAATGGTGTTATAATCATAACCTCAAAAAAGGGTAAAGACACCGATTTTAGATTTAATTTAACGTCATCTACAACGGTTCATACCGCTATAGATAGAGTAAATGTCTTAAATGCCAATCAATTTAGAGATATTGTTACTAATCATCCTAATGCAGATGCCACTACAATTGGGCTTTTAGGAAATTCAAACACCAATTGGCAAGATGAAATTTACCAATCTGCTTTTGGTCAAGACCATTCATTTAGTGCCTTAGGTAATGCCTTTGGTGTACCAATGAGAGCTTCTTTAAGTCACTCTGATCATGATGGAACTTTAATTGGAGATAATTTCCAAAGAACTACAGCATCAATAAATTTATCACCAAAATTATTTGATGATCATCTAAAACTTGACATTTCTGCTAGAGGTAATTACACAGAAAACACATTTGCAAATAGAGACGCTATAGGAAATGCTAATACATTTGACCCTACTCAATCTATTTTTGATGCTAGCTCACCTTACGGAGGCTATTTCTCATGGATTGATACAGCAACTGGAGCACAACCAAATTTAGCCAACACTAACCCTGTAGCCTTAATAAATTTAAAAGATGATACTTCAGAGATAAGACGTTATATTGTTAATTTAAAAGCAGATTATAAATTACATTTCTTTCCTGATATTACAGCTACAGTAAGTACAGGTATAGACGAATCTAATAGTAATGGTAGAACCATAGTTTCTGAGTTCATGCCAACTTCAGATCCGATTTGGAACGGATCTCGTAGTACGTATTCTAATACATCTACAAATAAGTTATTTGATGCTTATTTAACGTATAAAAAATCCTTAAACGATATTCACAACATTACAGCTGTTGCCGGATATTCTTACCAATCATTTGAATTTGATGGTTACAACTACGATAGTGAGGCTGAAGAAATCGGAACTGATTTTGAGTTAATAGATAAATCTAAATCTGTATTATTATCTTATTTTGGTCGTTTAAATTACGATTATGATGGTAAGTATTTACTAACGGCGACGCTAAGAGCAGATGCCTCTTCAAAATTAAATCCTGATGATCGCTGGGGTTACTTCCCTTCTCTAGCATTAGCATGGAATATCTCTAACGAAGACTTTTTAGATAGTAAAAACATTAATGATCTTAAACTACGTGTTGGATATGGTCAAATTGGTAACATTAATGGTTTAGGTGATTATAGATTTTTAACACGATACAACGGAAGTTTATCTTCTGCCAATTATCAATTTGGAAATTCATTTTACCAAACTTATAGACCAGAGCCTTTAAACACAGATTTAAGATGGGAAGTTGGTAGCACATTAAATGTTGGTATTGATTATAGCCTATTTAATAGAAGAGTATCAGGTTCACTTAACTTATATCAAAAACAGACTAAAGATTTAATTGCTTTTGCTTCTGTAGATCCATTTACAAATTTTGGTTCAGAAATTGACAAAAATATTGGTGATATGGAAAACAGAGGTGTTGAATTTGAATTGAATGTTATACCTGTTAGAACTGATGACTGGGAATGGTCTATAAGTTATAACTTAGCTATTAATGACAATGAGATAACAAATCTACCATTTGACCAAGCAACTGGAGGTATTAGCGGTGGAAATGGTAACAATGTACAAATACAAACTGAAGGTGAAGCACCTTATAGCTTTTACGTTTTTCAACAAGTATACGATACAGCAGGAAAACCTATTGAAGGTGCCTTTGTAGATAGAAATGGAGATAACGTTATAAATGATGAAGATAAATACATCTATAAAGATCCTTATGCAGATGTTATAATGGGATTAAACACCAACCTAAGTTATAAAAAATGGGATTTAGCTATCGTCACTAGAGCTAACATAGGTAACTATGCATATAATGATGTGTCTGCAGGTAATTCTTATTTAAATGGAATTGTTCAATCAACTAACAATTATTTAACTAATATACATTCAAGCTATTTAGAAAACGGATTTGTAAGTCAATCTAATGAAAACACATTTTTAAGTAGTCATTATATAGAAGAAGCGTCTTTCTTTAAGATTGATAATATCACTTTAGGCTATACTTTAGATAACGCAATAAAAGATGTTTCCTTAAGATTTTATGGCTCTGTACAAAATGTTGCTACTATAACAGACTACAAAGGTTTAGATCCAGAAATTACTGGAGGAATAGATAGTAATTTCTATCCAAGACCAAGATCATTTGTATTTGGTGTTAATGTAGATTTTTAAAAAAATGAATTATGAAAAATAGAATGAAACAACTAATTTTTATCGCAGCTATCTCATTTTTCATGACTTCATGTCATGATGACTTAGATCAAAATCCAATTGATCCAGATAGTTTTACAGAGCAAGATGTTTTTGCAAATGCAGCGGAAGCGAAAAGTGCCTTAGCTAAACTTTATGCGAGTTTAGCATTAACTGGGCAGCAAGGGCCTGCTGGTAATGCTGATATAGCAGGAATTGATGAAGGATTTTCACAATACACACGTATGTTATTTAACCTAAATGAATTAACTACAGATCATGCCGTGGTAGGTTGGGGAGATGCGGGACTACCAGATTTACATGGTTTATATTGGTCAGCTAGCAACGATTTCACTGGAGCTATGTATTTACGTCTAGCACAAGAGGTATCTTTTACAAATGCGTTTATTCAAAATGCGACAGCATTACCTGATGAAGAAGCACAAACCTTTATCGCCGAAGCGCGTTTTTTAAGAGCTTTTGCATACTATAATCTTATAGATTTTTATGCTAATGTTCCATTGGTAACAGAAATTACAACTGACTTACCATCTCAAAGTTCTAGAACGGAGTTATTTGATTTTGTAGAATCTGAATTATTAGACATTCAAGACCTATTATTAGACTCAAATGAATACGGACGTGTAGACAAAGTAGCTGCATGGGCATTACTTTCTAAATTGTATTTAAATGCAGAAGTATGGACAGGTACACCTCGCTATACAGACTGTGTAACGTATTCAGAAAATGTACTTAATTCTTCTTACGTAATAAATACTACAGATGCCAACGGCAATGGTTCTGCATACGATGAACTTTTCTTAGCAGACAATGATACTAATGGTGCACAAAACGAATTTATTTTCACACTAAACTTTGATGGTATCTATTCTCAAACTTATGGAGGTTCTACCTTTATAGTACACGGAGCAACAGGCGGAAGTATGGATCCAACAAGCTTAGGTATTAATGGTGGCTGGGGAGGCTACAGAACAACTAAAGCCTTAGTAGAAAAGTTTGAAACTAGTGAAATTGATCTTCCAGCATTAAACAGTAGTCTTGGCGGTACCCTATCTGATTGGGGGTTAGTAGGGGATTTAAATAATTGGGGAGATCCAAATGAAGATGGCAATCCTGATGAAGATGCTGATATAGAAATGTATGAAATTTCAACTAATCAATATGCTTTGTATATAGAGTTAGCTGATGGATTCTTTAAATTCAGGTTTAACGAAGATTGGGGTGTTAATTATGGAGATAATGAGGCTGATGGTATATTAGAAGCAGGAGGAGCAAATATTGAAGTAACCGCAGGTACGTACTTAGTTACTTTTGATCTAGACAATTTAACTTATGAACTTACTGAAGTTATTGCTGAAGGAGATAAAAGAGCCATGTTTTATACTGATGGACAAACTTTAGAAATTGAAAGTATTCCACAATTTACTCAAGGGTATGCAGTAACTAAATTTAAAAATATTGATTCTAATGGCAATCAAGGTAGTGATGGTAGTGGAGACTTTGTTGACACAGATTTACCTATTATTCGTTTAGCTGAAATATATTTAAACTACGCAGAAGCCAACCTAAGAGGAGGTGGAGGTAGCATCGCTACTGCTGTTGATAAAATAAATGAATTAAGAATGAGAGCTTATGGTGGACCATCTGGAAATATCTCTTCAGGAGATTTAACTTTAGATTTTGTACTGGATGAACGCTCTAGAGAATTATATTGGGAAGGTCAAAGACGTACCGATTTAATCCGTTACAATTACTTTACAACAAACGGTTACTTATGGCCATTTAAAGGCAATCAACTAAATGGTACTTCAGTTAATTCATTTAGAAATATTTTCCCAATACCAACAAATACTATTGCTACTAACCCTAATTTAATTCAAAATGAAGGATATTAATAAAATAAATAAAACAATGAAAACAATAAAATTTCTAGCTTTATTGCTAATAACAGTAATTGGCTTTAATGCATGTGAAAGCGATGACAGCTTAACATATACAGCGCAACCAAACGGTGAATTAGCCTTTACAAATTCATTTTTAGCAGAATATATTTTAATTCCTTCTGCTGCAGGAAACTTAGGTGAGCGTTTCACTTGGAATGATGCTGATTTTGATATAGAAACAAGTATCAACTATGAATTACAAAAATCTATCACTGGTGATTTTAGTGACATGGAAGTTATAGGTACTACAGGTGAAAATGACTATGCTGTTACTATAGGTAATTTATTAGAATATGCTGAGGAAGCAGGCTTAGATAGTGACCCTAGTACTGAAGACATGCCAGATACTGGAAATGTATATTTTAGAGTTAAAGCTTCTGTTGGTACAGAAAATTCTTTAGATATAATTTCTGAAGCACAAGCCTTAACACTAAGACTTATTGGTGGAGATGATGTTGTTGTGGAAGAGCCGTTAAAAAATCTTTTCTTAGTTGGTGATGCAACTGCACCAGGTTGGAGTGAAAACAATAACAACCCAGCTATAATTAGACATCCTGATAACGAAAACATATATAGTTATAAAGCTTATTTTGTTGGAGGAGGTGAAGGATTTAAATTACTAGAAACTTTAGGACAATGGCAACCACAATGGGGTGTTGGTGCTGCAACTGGCGAAGCTGCTGTAAATGACGGTACAGGAGAAGATCCTTCTGCGTTTCCTATAGCTACAGATGGTTATTATTCATTTACTATAAACATTGAAGACATGACTTATAGTTTAGAAGCTTATGATGCATCTGCTGCAGTTACTCAAACAACTATTGGTATTATTGGAGATTCAACACCAGGTGGTTGGGATGCTGATACAGACATGACGCAATCAACTTTTGACCCACACATTTGGAATATTAACGGTGTAGAATTAGTAGATGGTGAATTAAAATTCAGAGCAGATAATGATTGGCCTATAAATTGGGGTAGCGATACTGCTAATAGTGGTTTTGGTACTCAAGATGGCGCAAATATACCTGTTACAGGAGGTACATACAACATTTGGTTTAACGATCTAGATGGTGGTTATATCCTAATACCTGTAGAATAATTTAATTTTAGTAACTACAAAAAAGGCTATGAATTATCATAGCCTTTTTTAGATTTTTAAAAATATACTATGAAAAAAATATTACTTAATTTTTTATTGCTGCTTCCTTTAGTAGCCTTAGCACAAGTTACAACCAACCCAAGTCCTATAGTTGTTGATCAGTCTCTAACAATAACAGTAGATATAAATAGTACCGAAACAGATTGTAATGGTTTCAGTAATCCATCAAAAGTTTATGCACATCTAGGTGTTGGTAATGAAAACGATGAATATGGTATTGCTGTAGTTGGAAACTGGGGGCAAGATGATGGCGTTGGTGAAATGACAGATAACGGTAATGGTACTTGGAGTATTACTTTTACACCAAACACTTATTTTAATTTAAGCACTGCGGAACAAAACAGTGTTACCAAAATGGGTATGGTATTTAGAAATGCTGATGGATCTCAAGAATTTAAAGCAACAGGATGTGCTAATTTTATTTTTAACGTTGGAGCTTTTCAGGTAACAATGATAAATCCTTCGCCTAGTGCAAACGGAGTTATTGTAGTTAATAATGGCGCTAATACTCAAATTTTAGCTCAAAACACTGGAGGACCTGCTAACTATGAACTATTTGCTAATGGATCTAGTGTTCATACGCAAAATAATACCACGTTTTATAATGGCTATTTGTTTTCAAGCTTAACTGAAAATCAATTTTGCGAATTAGTAATTACACAAGGAGCATCAACTATTACAAAACAGTTTACAATTGTAGTAAACAATACAACTCCGACTGCCATGCCTGCAAATATGGAAGATGGTATTAATTATAATCCTAATGATCCTACAAAAGCAACTTTAGTTATAGATGCTCCAAATAAAGACTTTGTTTATGTCGCTGGTAGCTTTAATAACTGGACTCCTACGAGTTCTTATGCAATGAAAAAAGATACTGCTACTAGTAAGTTTTGGTTAGAGCTAACAGGCTTAACATCTGGAGAAATTGAAACTTATCAGTATTGGGTTGGTGCAATATCACCTGTTACAAATTCACCAAAACTAGTAAAAACAGCTGATCCCTACTCTACTCTAGTATTATCGCCTTTTGATGATCCATATATTTCGGCATCAACGTATCCTAACTTACCTGATTATCCTAGTGGTCAAGAACGTGAAGTAACCGTTTTACAAACAGGTCAGACACCATACAATTGGCAGGTAACAAATTTTGAAAAACCTAAAAAGGAAGACTTAATTATCTATGAAGTATTAATACGTGATTTTGATCAAGATAGAAATTTTCAAGATTTAATTGATAAGATAGATTATTTTAAAGACTTAAATATTAATGCCATAGAATTAATGCCTATAATGGAATATGAAGGCAACGAAAGTTGGGGATATAATACCTCTTTTCATATGGCTCTTGATAAATTTTATGGTACTGAAGAAAAATTCAAAGAATTTGTTGATTTATGCCACCAAAATGACATTGCTGTAATATTAGATTTAGCACTTAACCATGCTTTTGGAAGAAACCCAATGAATAGAATGTGGATGGATGATCCAGATGGTGATGGCTGGGGCGAACCTAGTAGTGAGAACCCTTATTTTAATCAAGTGGCTACACACAGTTATAGTGTTGGTTCAGACTTTAATCACCAACAATCAAGAACCCAATATTACACTGAACGTGTTGTACAACACTGGATAGAAGAGTTTAAAATTGATGGTTTCCGTTGGGATTTAACCAAAGGTTTTACACAAAATTGTGCCTCTGGTAATGACGGTTGTACCAATGGCTATCAACAAGACCGCGTAGATATCTTAAAACAATATGCTGATTTTTCTTGGAGCGTAGACCCAACACATTATGTTATTTTCGAACATTTAGGACAAGATAACGAAGAAAAAGAATGGGCAAATTATCGTCTCGATGAAGGTAAAGGAGTTATGATGTGGGGCATTATGAATTCCGTTTATAATGAACTTACAATGGGACAAAGTGGTAATAAAAACATTAGCAGAATGGGACACACAGCTCATTCAGGTTTTAACGGACCAAGAGTTGTTGGTTATGCTGAAAGTCATGATGAAGAACGTTTAATGTACAAGAATTTACAATATGGAAATAATAGTAATTCTTCACATGACGTTAGAGACCTAAATACTGCTTTATCTAGAATGTCTGCATTAGGCGCCGTATCTGTAATGATTCCTGGACCAAAAATGATTTGGCATTTTGGTGAATTAGGAATGGAAAACTCAATATTTACATGTTTTAATGGTACTTATAACAATGATGGATGTAAACTAGATACTAAACCTCAACCTCAATGGACGAATAACTGGATAACCGACGCACTTAGAAGTCAAATCTACAACGATTGGTCTAGGCTACATGCTCTTAAAATTAATGAACCTGTTTTTGAAGGTGACTATAGCATTACTTCTGGAGATTTTACTCCAAGAATTGATATTTTTGATACTACAATTCCTTCTACAGAATTAAGAAATGTAATTATCCTAGCTAATTTTGATGTTGTTTCTCAAACTGTGAACACTAATTTCCCTCCTGGTGTTACCGCGACTTGGTACGATTTAATGGACCCATCAGGAAATACAACTGTAAGTAACTCAACAACTACAATAACAATTCCTGCTGGTCAATTCAGAATCTTAGGAAATAAACAAGCTGAAGCATTAAGTATAGATGAAGAAATTCTTTTAGGATTTTCAATCTATCCAAATCCTGCTACAACTTCTTTTCATGTAAGTACAAATGTTTCTGATATTGAAATCTATGATTTAACAGGAAAACTAGTTAAATCTTTTAAAGGTGAGTTTAACAGAACAGATAGTTTTGATATCTCTCAGTTAAATACAGGAATGTATATCGTAAAAGTAGAAAACAATAATAACCAAATTAAAACAACTAAGTTAGTCAAGCTCTAAAATTGAGTCTTTTTTGAGCATAAAAGAGTTTCTCTAGCGAGAAACTCTTTTTTTGTGGTATGTTTTTAAGTAAAAACTAATAGCTACTTCTAGGGTGTAATTATCATAATCCATAAATTAGCCTACGGTTTATAAAAAATCAATTTCATGACAGTTTTAAATTCAGCATTAAAAAAAAATTATTGGTTTCTTTTTATCATCGCTATTCTTTTTAATCTTTCATGTAACAATAGCAATTCTACTATGGATTCTTCGGATGATATACTAGACACTCCTATTGCATTTTATTATGGCGCAGACTTATCTTATGTGAATGAAATGGAAGACTGTGGCGCCATTTATAAAAACAGTAACGGGATTGAAAAAGATCCGTATACAATTTTTAAAAATGAAGGAGCAAATCTGATACGTTTACGATTATGGCATAATCCTACGTGGACCAACTATTCTAATCTACAAGATGTAAAACGGTCCATTATGCGCGCTAAAAGCCACAACATGAAGGTGCTTTTAGATTTTCATTATTCAGATACTTGGACAGACCCGACTCAGCAACAAATACCTGCAGCTTGGATTAATTCTATAAACGATACTGAAGCTCTAGGAAATTTACTATATAATTACACTTATAACACCTTAGTAGAATTATCTAATGAAAACCTATTACCTAATATAGTACAAGTTGGTAACGAGATTAATTCTATGATTCTTCAGGATGGTGATTTAGTTTGGCCTATAGATTGGAATCGAAATTCACATTTAATTAATAAAGGCATTGAAGCTGTAAGAACAATGGCAAATGATAAAAATGAAACCATTGAAATAATGCTTCATATTGCACAACCAGAAAACGGACTTTGGTGGTTTGAGCAAGCCACTGCTAATGGTATTGTAGATTTTGATTGGATTGGACTTTCATATTACCCTATTTGGTCTGATTACAGCTTAGATGATGTGCAAACACCACTTACAACTCTAAAAAACACGTACAACAAAAAATTAATGATTGTAGAAACAGCATATCCTTTTACTTTAAATAATGTAGATAATGCCAATAATATTTTAGGAACTGATGCCCTTATTAATGGTTATCCTGCTTCTCAACAAGGTCAACTAGATTATCTTAATCAATTAAAATTAGTTATTAAAAATGCTGGCGGACAGGGTTTAGTCTATTGGGAACCTGCTTGGGTTTCTACAGATTGTTCTACCTTATGGGCACAAGGATCGCATTGGGATAATGCAACATTATTTGACAACAATAACCAAGCTACTCTTGGTATGAAATTTTATAATGCTTCATTAAATGACTAAGTATAATCCAAGTTCACTTCTCGTTTATATTTAAATCAGCTATTGGCATTTATTTCTAACACCAAAACAAGAGAAGTTTTCATATGTAAAAAACTAGACATTTAATAACAACCCTAATCTGAAATTTTTAAACTTTGACAATTCTAAATAAGAAACGGTAATCATTTTTAACAATTAGGAAATGTATGGACCTTTTGAAGGGGAAATAGATAAACAATCTACAATCACACTACAAAATGCACAAAATAGAACACATAAAAGACAGCCAGTCAAACCATATTAAGTTAACAAATAGTAACACCTCCTCTTACGCCAAAATAGCCTTAAATGATGGAGCAAGTTTACAAGAATTATGTATAAATAATACTGTAATAATAGAAGACCTATCCCCTTTACAATATAGCGATATGTATGCGTCGTCTATACTATTCCCTTTTGCAAATAGAATTAAAGATGGGTTTTACACTTATAATAATCAAGACTATCAATTAGAAATTAATCAGGAAGAAGAAAATAATGCGATACATGGATTGGTTTACAATAAAACATTTAAAATTTCAAACAAAAACACATCAAAAAATGAAGCTTCAATACAACTTGAGTATGAAGAATTAAACAGACCTAAAGGGTTCCCCTTTACGTATACCATTCGGTTAAATTACATTCTAAATAAAGATGGATTAAAACTGAATGTTTTATTAGAGAATACGGACTCAGAAGCATTTCCTTTCACTTTGGGTTGGCATCCTTATTTTATAAGTAAAAATTTATATGAAAGCAGTTTAGAGTTTGATAGTAATAAAAAATTGATTTTAGATGACAAATTAATTACAACAAGAGTCAAAGACTTTAAAAACGAAGAACCATTTAAAGTTAAAAACAAAACCTTAGACGACTGTTTTATTTTAAATACTAATACGGTAAAATTTACAACGCCAAGTTACGATATGGAAATACATACATCGTCAAGCGAAACTTTTTTACAATTATTCACACCTTCAAGAGCTAATACAATAGCTATTGAACCCATGACAGGAGTATCAGATAGTTTTAATAATAAGATAGGTTTACAAATTTTAGAACCTAAAAAAACCTATAGTCTAGATTGGGAAATTAAATGCCATACAAAATAATGGCAATACGTTGATTTTCAACAAAAATTGAAGTTGGTTAAAATAAAAAAGACCCTAATGAAACATTAGAGTCTTTTCTTCTTTGTACAGGCGGAGAGACTCGAACTCTCACACCTCGCGGCACTAGATCCTAAGTCTAGCGTGTCTACCAATTCCACCACGCCTGCAACTATCCAATAAATATTGGGTTGCAAATATAAACAATAGTTTGAATATACAAATAGTAAATTTTCAAGAATTACAAATCAATAAATAATATTTCTCATATTCTTAGAATAACCGCATTTCTAGTGGTTTTAAGTCTTAATTTATTTTAAATTTTTTTCTAAATAAAAACTTAAAATTCCTATCTCATTAATTTATTACTCTTATAATTCTTACTTTTGATACAAACCAAAATACATATGCAAAGTATTAATTCTTATATAACAGAACATAAACAACGATTTTTAGACGAACTTATTGAACTCTTAAAAATCCCATCTATCAGTGCTGACTCAGCTTACAAATCTGATGTTTTAAAAACGGCTGATACTATTAAGACTAGTCTTGAAAAAGCAGGATGCGACCATGTTGAAATATGCGAAACCGAAGGATATCCAATTGTATATGGTGAAAAAATAATAGATAAAAATTTACCAACTATTTTAGTTTATGGTCATTATGATGTACAACCACCAGATCCTTTAGATTTATGGAACTCACCTCCTTTTGAACCTGTGATTCAAAAAACAGAACTACATCCTGAAGGAGCTATTTTCGCAAGAGGTGCTTGTGATGATAAAGGCCAGATGTATATGCATGTGAAAGCCATGGAATACATGACATCTAATAATGAATTACCTTGTAATGTAAAATTTATGATAGAAGGTGAAGAAGAAGTTGGTAGTGTTAACTTGGCAAAATTTGTGGCATCTAACAGAGAAAAACTCGCTAATGATGTTATTCTTATCTCAGATACAGGAATGATTGCAAAAGACGTTCCTTCTATTACTACAGGCTTAAGAGGTTTAAGTTATGTTGAAGTTGAAGTTACAGGACCAAATAGAGATTTACATTCTGGTCTTTATGGAGGAGCAGTAGCAAATCCAATTAACGTATTAACAAAAATGATTGCATCGCTTCACGATGAGAACAACCATATTACAATTCCTGGTTTTTATGATAAGGTTGAAAATCTTTCAGATGCAGAACGTGCAGAAATGGCAAAAGCTCCATTCTCATTAGATGCGTATAAAAAATCATTAGATATAGATGCCGTTTATGGAGAAGCTGGCTATTCTACCAACGAGCGTAATTCAATTAGACCTACATTAGATGTCAACGGTATTTGGGGTGGCTATACTGGTGAAGGTGCTAAAACAGTTATTGCAAGTAAAGCCTATGCAAAAATTTCTATGCGCTTAGTACCAAATCAAGATTGGGAAGACATAACACAATTATTTAAATCGCACTTTGAAAGCATTGCGCCTAATGGTGTCAAAGTAAAAGTTACACCTCATCATGGTGGACAAGGGTATGTTACTCCAATTGATAGTGTGGGTTATAAAGCGGCTTCTAAAGCTTATGAGCAAACTTTTGGTAAAACACCAATTCCTCAAAGAAGTGGTGGTAGTATTCCTATTGTATCTCTTTTTGAACAAGAGCTAAAAAGTAAAACTATTTTAATGGGCTTTGGCTTAGATAGCGATGCTATTCATTCACCTAATGAACATTTTGGGGTGTGGAACTACCTTAAAGGTATTGAAACTATTCCTTGGTTTTATAAATATTTTACAGAATTAAAAAGCTAATTAATCTTTTACAATTTTAAAGGTTGAAGCCTTTGTTTTAGAAACAACATTAATAAAATAAACACCAGAAGGTTTATTTTTAAAGTCAATTTCAAAGCTTCCTTGTCTAAAGGTATTTTTGTAAATCATTTTACCCGAAACATCATTCACTGTAATGATGAGTTCTTTTTGTTTTAGATTGTCAATATTTAAAACTGAAGTTACAGGATTTGGATAAAATGAGAGGTCTTCTTCTGTAAATTCTTCAGTAGATAAGGCATTATAAGTAATGCAATTGCTTATTTCTGTACAAAGTCCAGTAGAAATTTCCACCGCATAATTACCATTAGCTGTTGGAGAAAATAATTGATTAGTTGCACCTAAAATCTCAGTTTCAGTATCGCAATTATACCATTGATATGTCGCAGAAGTTTCGTTTGCAATTAAATTGGTGCCTACTTTTGTAACTGTATTATTCAATGCTAGCAATCCAGATTTTGTTGCCATATAAGCTGTGACTAGTTTGGTCAATTCTGTCATATACTGAAAGTCGATATCCTCTGCTCTATCATTAGAAGAATGATAATTAGGGGTTACATCATCCGTTTCCCATGACTCACCTACTAAAACAGCAGGATAGCCTTGATTCCAAAATCTAGAATGGTCACTTGCAGTTGTTCCTGGATTAACAACTATAGCATTTAAGTCTAGTGTATACGTATTTAAAATGGTTAATAAATCATCTTTTATCTCCAGAGAATTTGAAATATTACGCACATCAATATCAAAATCATTATCACCTGTGGTTCCTGGTGCATCACCATCATAACCAATCATATCCATATTTATCACACCCAAAATATTATCTCTAGTGTTTCCGTTAGTTTCATCTGCTGCCTGCGTTGCGTAATAATTAGCACCTCGTAAACCTATTTCTTCTTCATCCCAAAGGGCATAAACAATAGTATTATCTGTACATTGCTGCGATAATATTCTTGCAATTTCTATAACAGCTGCAACACCTGTAGCATTATCATCTGCACAATATGCCGCAACAGAATCATAATGCGCACATACGATATAAATATTTTCTGGATTGGTTTTACCTAGCTGTGTTGCAATAATATTTTTTCCTGTTGTATTAAAATTTTGAAGCTCAACCGTAAGATTTGGAAAAGCTGCAAGTCGTTCTTCAATATAATTTGCAGCCAAATCATTAGAACTTTGTACACGACTTATAATTGTTTGTGATGTTCCGTTAATTACTGCAGGTTGTTCGCCAGTAAGCTCATTAACCGTTAATTGTAAATTAGCATTACTCACTTCATTTATAATGTTTTGAATAGATTGTGAAAATGAAACATTAAAAAAAAGAAATGCTACTAATAAGGGGAAAATAACTCTAAAATTCATTGAAACTTGGGTTTTCATACTTAGCAAATATAGCCAATTAGAACCCTTAAGAATTGAAAATTTTGATAATTCATTTTTTAACTCTACATTTGTAGAGTTAATTCTAAAAACGTAGAGCATGCAACTTTCAAAAACCGAAGAACAACTAATGCAATATTTATGGAAGCTGGAAAAAGCGTTTATGAAAGATTTGTTAGATAGCTATCCTGAACCAAAACCAGCAACAACAACTGTTGCAACACTACTTAAACGCATGATTGGCAAAGGCTTTGTAAATTATAAAACCTATGGTAAATCTAGAGAGTATTATCCACTAGTTAAAAAAGAAGATTATTTTTCTAAACATGTTAATGGGCTTATTAAAACCTTTTTTAATGATAGCGCTTCGCAATTTGCCTCTTTTTTTACGCGTAAAACGGATCTAACAAAAGAAGAGCTTGAAGCTTTAAAGGCTATCATAGATAAAGAAATTAAAAATAAGTAATCATGGAAATCTTTGTACTAAAATTTTCGGCTTGTTTGTTAGTATTCTGGCTAGTATATGTTCTTATTTTAGAGCAGCAAAACATGCATCATTTTAAACGTTTTTATCTTTTAGGAACATTTGCTCTAGCCTTAATTATTCCAACATTAACAGTAACAGAATACATTGCTCCCGTAATTAGCAATTTAGAAACTGCACCACTATTTATCCCAATAGAACCGTCATTTGTTGAAATGCCAATTGAAGACAGGTCCTTTTTTAATCTAGAAACTACACTTTGGTTTATTTATGGTATTGGTGTTTTGCTATTTTCAATTCGATTTGTGATTAATATCGTAAAAATGCAGCAAAGAATTTCTACCAATGAGAATATAGTCAAACGTTCTTTTGTTTATGTTCTATTAAAAGAACATCTAATTCCACATTCATTCTTTAAATATATCTTTTATAATAAAAATCGATACGAATCTCATAACATCCCAAAAGAAGTAATGCTTCATGAAGAAACGCATGCCAGGCAACTGCATAGTTTAGATATTATTATTTTAGAATTACTTCAAATTGCATTTTGGTTTCATCCCTTAATTTACATTTTGAAACATCATGTAAAACTCAATCACGAATTTTTAGCAGATCAAGCCGTTTTAAAACATGGATCTGATGCTAAAACCTATCAGAACATCTTATTACAATTTTCATCAAACACTCAAAATCATCACTTATCGAGTGCCATCAATTATTCATCAATCAAAAAACGATTTACAGTTATGAAAACACAAACCTCAAAAACCAGAATTTGGCTAAGTACTTTATTAGTATTGCCAATTATTGCGATTCTTTTTTACAGTTTTGCTGAAAAAGAATATGTTGAAATAGAGCCTAATGAAACTTCTAAAAGTTCTCAAATTCAATATGAACCAGATGAGAATGTAAAAAAATGGATTGAAATATCTAAAGACTCAAAAACAATTAAAGTTCAAATATCACATGGCAATCAAATTTTAATTAATGATAAATTAGGAAGTTTAGAATCATTAGAGTCATTTCTAAAAGAACTTTCTCATAAAGAGACCTATAATCTCAGTTTTAGTTCAGACAAAGAAACCTCTCTAGTTATATATTTTAAAGCACTCATTATACTAAAAAAACACCAAGTTCTTTATACCGTCAACGAAGTAGAGTGGGATAAAGTTGAGTTTTTTCTAGAAGGAGCTATGATAGAAGAATTTAGAGATTATATTAAAAAGTACGACATCTACGAATCCTT
>Ga0193959_1000257_pt1 | contig 21583 bp, 8 predicted proteins | sample FB_2_MG_FD_140333 | JGI IMG/M metagenome (GOLD analysis project Ga0193959, IMG submission 140333) | Microbial mat bacterial communities from the Broadkill River, Lewes, Delaware, United States - FB_2_MG | ecosystem: Environmental > Aquatic > Freshwater > River > Microbial mats | place: USA... | reverse complement strand
CTAATGAGTTTTCTTTAGCTTTAAAAAGTAATTCAAATAATAAAACAACTTCGTGCTGTTCCCCAGATGAGAGTTCAGTAAGCTTCAAAACTTCATCTTGATTTGTTTTAAAAATAAATCCTTTATCTTTATCAATCTCAATTGATTTAAATGTAAATCTTCTCTCATTAAGAATTTTTGTAAAAACATCAATTCTATCAATTAAGTTATCAAATACTGATAATTTTTTTTCGCTATCACTAATATACAAAAATAGAACTTTTGTATCATCATCTTTTATATCATCTGTAAAAAAACTATTATCATCAGATTTTAACAACCCATACTCTGATAATTTTTGTCTCTTCTCTTGTAATAAAGATAGTTTTTCTTTTAATTTATTTTTATTTTCAATATCAATAGTTTCTTGAAATAACCTTTTAGGAAAACTACTATCTAATGATTGTGTAATTTCAGCATACTTATCAATACTTCCTTTTATTAAATAACTTAGCTCTTGAGAGTATTTCTCTATTGTATCTGTGATAACAACTCTTCCTCTATATTTTAAAGCAGGTTCTCTTAAAACTAATCTCTGCTCTTGAATTAAATATACTTCCATTAAATTAATAATATCTAAAAACTCTTTTGGTAATTCAAACTTAAACTTATTTGATATATTATCAGGAAAATTTTCACCAAGTTGTAGAATATCTTCAAATGAAAGCACTTCTCCAGTAACTTCATTGAGCCAACTATCAGGACTAATTCTCTCTATAATAGGAGGTAAATAATTTTCTATTGCCCGTGTTGATATTTTCTTCTTAATATCTAATAATTTTTTATTTGAATAATCAAAAGATTTAATTAATTTAGTATTTTTTTTCAATTTAAAATTAAGCTTATCATCATGTTTGATAATCTCTATCGCTGAACTATCATCAAACATAAAATTAATTTTATTAAACTTTAGTTTAATAAAAAAAGTAAATTTTTTATTAAATAGGCTATGAATAACTTTAAGTGCTATAGTCTTACCATAACCATTTGGAGCAGTTATAATTGTAACTCTATCCTCTTGATTAAGCTTTATATTATGTGTAAAAGTATTAAAAAGATTAATTATATCAACTTCTAACAGTCTCATTTTCTATCCTTATATTTAAAAAAGCTAGACTTATTATATCTTATCTAAGTTTTTATTAATTTTTTTAGCTTATCTAAAAGCTCATCAAAACCATTTAATAGATAGTCGATATTTTCTATATCAAAACTATTAACAGAGAGGAGTAATTTATCACCATAGTTTGTCAAAATATCGATAGATTCTCTCTCGCCTAGAGCTTTTATCTCTGTTGCAAAAGTCTCTATTTGAGAAAATTCCGATTGAGATTTTGCGTCTTCGTAGAGTTTATACATAGTGTTTTCAATCTCTTTAAGCACTTTTGGAATCGCTTTTAAATCTACACTCTCCTCTTTTTCATCTAAAGTATCTATTTTTGAGCAGTTTAGATACTCACACATCGAGCCAAAAAGTCTATTTTTGCTAACTGGTTTTTCTAAAAATACATCAAAGAGGTCGCTATTTTTGATTCGCTCCTTATCCTCTTGCATAGCTGAGGCAGTCACAGCAAAAATCTTTGTATCGATACTTTTTTTGATAAGCTCTGTCGCTTCAAATCCGTCCATAACGGGCATTCTAATATCCATCAGGACTAAATCGGGATTAACCTCTAAAGCTAGGGTAACAGCTTCTCGACCATCTTTTGCCTCAAAAAGCTCCAGTTTTTTATCTTTTAAAAACTCTCTTAATAGGTCTCTATTTGATTTTATATCATCAACTATTAAAACTTTTTCATTATCGAAAATAGTATCGTCATGAATCTCTTCTATTATCTCTTGCTTATACTCTCTATCTGAGATTTCCACATCTTTTAGAGTTACACAAAATATCGAACCTATTCCAAAAGTGCTAGTTAGCGATATTTCGCCCCCCATCATATCGATTAATTTTTTGCTAATTGCTAACCCTAAACCTGTTCCACCATATTTTCTAGTGCTTTGTCCCTCTGTCTGCTCAAATGATTTAAATATCTTTTTATGCTCTACTTTTGGTATTCCAATTCCTGTATCTTTCACACAGATAAGTACATCTACTCTACTCTCTTTTCGCTTTATCACATTTGCAGAGAGTTCGATATGCCCTTTCTCTGTAAACTTAATAGCATTTCCCATTAAATTAAAAATAACTTGCCTTAATCTAACCTCATCTAAAATAAGTGCTTGAGGGAGAGAATCATCTATTTTTATCTTAAACTTAAGCCTTTTTTTCTCAATCTTAACTGCAAAAATCTGCTCTATCTCTTTGAAAAGTAGATAAGGGTTTATAACTTCATACTCAATTTTCATCTTTCCAGCTTCAATTTTAGATAAATCTAAAATATCATTAATAAGTGTTAAAAGGCTTCTACTTGATACTTTTATAGAATCGAGATAATTTTTCTGCTCTCTATTTTCGACAATTTTTTCTAAAAGCTCTGTAAAACCTATGATAGCGTTCATAGGAGTTCTAATCTCATGACTCATATTTGCCAAAAACTCACTCTTAGCTCGATTTGCTCTCTCTGCTTCATCTTTAGCTTTAGCAAGTTCTAATTCATATCGTTTTCTATCAACTTTCAAGATAGCTTGTGATACCTGTTCTGCTATATTGTTTGCAAATGAAATCTCATCTAAACTCCACTCTTTTTTCTCATCTGACTCAAAACAGATAACACCTTTTATCTCACCAGATACCCTGATTAGAGAATCTAACATAGATTTAACATTAAACTCATTTGAGTAGTCTCTAAAAATTTCACAAAACTCTTTTGAACTCTCTATATCATCTATTTTAAAAGCACCATCTCTTAAAAGTTTTTCAAAATAGGGTTTATACTCAGAAATCAATAGACAATCCATAATCTCTTGAGAATCATCTCTATCGTAAAAAGTTTTAGATGTAAGTACCTTTAAATCATCATCAAAAAACCAAATACTGACTCTGGATATATCTAAAGCCTCTGTTGAGACTTCACAGATTCTAAAAAGGGCATCTTTTAAGATTAAACCAACTTCTAAGAGTGAGAGCTTTAGTATCGCCTCTCGCTGTTTCTCTGCTCTTTGTAAAAGGCTATTTTTCTCTATCTCTGCCTTTTTTCTATCGGTAATATCAAGCGTTGTTCCAAAAAGTCGAATTGGCTCATTAAACTCATTATAATCAAACTCTGCCTCTAGTTTGACATGTTTTATCGTATTATCTGAGCAGATAATTCGAGCTTCGATAATATACTCTTGCTCTTTTGTTAGAGCTTTTTGAATTATATTAGATACTCTATCTCTATCATCTTTATGTATATACATAAGCCAATCTTCATAGATAGGCCCTAACTCTTTTGCTCTTTTGTAGATTCTATACTGCTCATCTGACCAGAGCATAGAGCCGTTTTGAATATCCCAATCCCAACTACCAAGATGTGCTATCTCTTGAGCTTTGTTTAACTGCAACTGGCTACTCTTTAGTGCATTTTCAAGCTTCTTATGCTCTTTAATCTCTTGCTCCAGCTCTAATGTTCTAGTTTTGATTTTACTCTCAACACTTAAGAGGAGTTTATAGTTATTTAACACTGACATAAAAAAGATATTAAAAGTTATCTGTTTTAAATCATTAAAATCTTTGACAAATGATATATCATACTCACTAACTCTGCTAACTCTATCGAAACTCTCTTTATTATCTAAAAGTGCAATAATTCTAACTAACTTATTTGATATTCTATATCTTATATATTTAGCTAAATGAAAACTAAACATATTGTTTTTAGATTTTATATTTAAAAACGCTATAACAATATCGCTATTTTTACTTAAAACCTCTTTAGCTTCGGATATATTACTAGATTTTAAAATTTTAAAATCATAACCCTCTATCTCTAAAATCAAACTCTCTATCAACTCTTGATTTGCAATATCACTATCGTATATAAATATTTTAAAACTCTCCACTATCTGCCCTTACTAAAATAGTATCTATCTCTTTTAAAAGATAATTTAACTCTAATTTGAATTTTTCTAAAAACTTTTGAGAATCTCTTTTTAAATCTATCTCTTTTTTTAAGTTATCAGAACTCTTAGCTAAAGCTTTAGCACCTAGATTTGAGGATACTCCTTTTATTGAATGAGCTAACATAGAAGCTTCATTTAAATCTGACGATATTAAAATTTTCAACTTTTGATATGAGTTACTATGATTCTTTTTAAACATTTCACAAAGCTTCAAAAATAGATTTTTATCTTTTAATCGCTCTAGTGCATCATCTATATCAATCTTTTTTAAACTCAATTTAGTATCTTTTTTATCTCTCTCTAGGGATAGATTTAGTTTCAAATACTTCTGTAGAGTTGTAAATAGTAGATTTGTATCGATAGGCTTTAGTAGATACTCATTCATTCCAACACTCAAAGCTTTAACTCTATCCTCTTTTGTAACATTTGCACTCATCGCAATAATTGGTAACTCTCTATCAGATTCTCTAATAATTTTTGTCGCTTCATATCCATCTAAAATAGGCATTGCAATATCCATTAAAACGATATTAAATTTATCCTCTTTTACCATAGTTATCGCCTCTTGACCATTTTTTGCGATAGATGTCTTTATACCTTGTTGCTCTAATATCTCTTTTACAACTATTTGGTTTATCTCATTATCCTCTACAATCAAGATATTAGCCCCTTTTAGATTCTTTTTTGACTCTTTTATATCTATAACTCTCTTAACTGTATTAAAAAATAGATTTTGCTCGATTGGTTTTATTAAAAAGTGTTTTAATCCTAGAGTTTTTGCATAATTTATCAAATCTCTCTCAATAGAATCTACAATTAATATAAGTTTTGATTTTATATCACTATTTAAAGATTTTAATAATCCATAATTTTCAGCTATTAATATTTTATTATCCAAAAAGATAACATCAAAATTTTTCTCTTTTAAAATATCAATTGCTTTTATTGAACTTTTTACTAACGCTATCTCACTAGAGTATGGCTTTAAAAGCTTTATAACTCCATTTTTAAAATCATCTATTGATGAGATAATCAAAACTTCTAAATCTGAAAACTCTATTCTGTTTTCAATAATCATTTTAGATCTATTCACTATTTTAAGCTCAAGTATAAAAAAGAAAGTGCTACCTCTATCTACTTCACTCTCTCCCCAAATAGTCCCGTCCATCATATTTATAAGCAATCTACTAATGCTCAGCCCTAAGCCTGTTCCACCATGTTTTCTTGTAGTTGAGCTATCAGCTTGAGTAAAGTTATCAAATAGTTTCAATAGTTTTGTTTTCTCTATTCCTATTCCACTATCTTCCACACTAAAGAGAATTAAAGCTGAATCTTTATCTATATTTTTTTGTAGAGTTATATTTAACTTAACATAACCACTATCGGTAAATTTAATTGCATTACTTATTAAATTTATTAATACTTGCCCTATTCTAAGAGGGTCTCCTAAAAAATAGTTTGATAAATTTTTATCAATATCTACAATAAACTTTATCTTTTTCTGAATAAACTGTAATATAAACATCGATTTCAGATTTGAAACAATAGAATCAAGCGAAAATTCTCTCTCTTCAAGCTCTAACTTATTTGCCTCTATTTTTGAAAAATCCAAAATATCATTTATAATACCTAACAGATTTTTAGATTGATTCTCAATTGTATCGATATACTCTTTCTGCTTGAGAGTCAATCCTGTATTTAGAGCTAAGTGTGTCATTCCGATAATAGCATTCATAGGAGTTCTAATCTCATGGCTCATATTTGCCAAAAATTGACTCTTTGCTCGATTTGCCCTCTCTGCTTCAGCTTTTGCCTGTTTTAACTCTTTTTCGATATTTTTCTGTTTTGTATTATCAAAAATAAAACTATTTACCTTTATCTCTTTATCAACAGCGACAAAAACACCCTTTTCACATACCCATTTAATATTTTTATCTCTATCTAAAACTCTATAATTTATCTCAAAATTGCTATACTCGCTCAAAGCCTCATCTAACTTATTTAAATATCTCTCTTTATCATTTTTATAGACAAAATCTAAATAACTACTTCCTAATAGATTCTTTTTATCTTTATCAAATAGAGCCAATAGAGCCCCTTCGATAAAAGTTATACTCAAAGTTTTGTCAATCACTTTTTCACAAACGATAACATCTGTAGTATTATCCATTAAAATTTCAAATTTTTTCTCATTTATCTTTAAAATTCTCTCTTTCTCAATCAGTTTCATACGCAAAATATCCCTATGTTTGTTAAGCTCGTAGATTTTTAAAATGACAAAAAAGAGGATAATAGAGAAAAAGAGAGAGATAAAGAGAATAATAGAGAGGTTCTCAAGCTCTTTATCCTCATTTGCTACTAAAATATTTAAATTTAAAAACTCTCTCTCAACAGTAAAAAAATTATCTATATCTATCTCTGAAGATTTATAAACACTATTTAAACTAGAAATTTGAGAAAAAGTTGATTGAATATTTTCAAAAATATTATTTAAATTAAACAAAAAAAGGGCATTTTTTTTTAAAATCTCTCTTTTGACAACGAAAAAAAATTTATTGTTAATATCTAAAACTGAATACTGCTGAGTAGAGTTTAAGTCTCTCTGCTCTATCTTAGTTAGAGTATCTGAATTTGTAAAGATACCCCCATTGTAGATAAATGCAAAATCTAAAAATTTATATTGATTTAAAAAGTTTTCATAGTTATATGAGGGCATCTCATTAGATAGAAATTTTTCTAACTCTATGGATACTTTATTTGCAATCTCTACTCTATCTGAGAGTTTTGATTTTATATTTTTTATATCTACGCCAGAGATTTTTGTAATAAAATCTCTATGCAAACTTTTACTACTCTCATAGCTAAAATAGACAAATAGAGATATTACCAAAGAGAGAAAAACTCCCGATAAAAATATAAATCTTAATTGAAAAATTCTCAAAAAATATCCTGTGTTGGCTCATCAAAATAAAACCCTTGAGAGCAATCGATTCCAAGCTCTTCAACTTTATCTTGAACAGATTTAGAGTGAACAAACTCTGCAACAGTTTTACAACCTAACTTTTTAGCTAAATATATAACAGCTTCAACGATTAGTTGACTCTTCTCATCTCTATCGATATTTTTGATAAATCTTCCATCTAACTTAATAATATCGATTTGTAAATCCATAATTCGGCTAAAACTAGCATGTTCTGAGCCAAAATCATCTAAAGCGATTAAAAAGCCTAGTTTTTTGAGATTTTCTAACTGTTTTATAGATATTTCTGAACCATAAACGCTAATATCTTCCAAAACCTCTAGTGTTACTCTAGCTGGTGCGATATTATGTTTTTTGCAAAGTGAATCTAGAAAAGAGACTAAATAGTTCTCTTCTAAATCTTCGCTTGTGATATTGATAGAAAACTCATAATCTGTATTTTCAAATGTCTCAAAAGCTTTTTGGGATATTTTTTTTGTAATATCAGTAATCAAACCAACTAATCTTGCTGGTTCTATAAAGAAATAAGGCGATATTATTTTATCTCTATCAACAATTCTTGCTAAGACTTCAAATTTAGTAATTTTTCCTAATTTATTATCTCTAATTCCTTGAAAGAATGGAACAACTATATCATCTTCTAGTGATGTTTTTACCTTATTCATCCAGTAGATATTATCTTGCTGTTTTTTTACAATCTCTAAATTTTCACTAAAAATCAAAACTCTATTTTTTCCATGACTTCTAGCATCTTGCATAGCAAGTTGAGCTTTTTTTAATATATCTATACACTCACCTCTTACTACTGTTATCGTAAAAGAGACATGAATTTTGATAATATCCTCAACAATAATATTCTCTTTAAATATCTTTTTATTTAAAGAAGTTGCAAACTCTTCAGCATCATCAAGGCTTAAATCATCAAATAGAAATACAAACTCATCTGAAGCAAATCTAAAAACTTCACTCTCTCTTTTGTTTGAGTGCAAAAATTTACCAACTTCAATAAGTGCAGTATTTCCGATTTGATAACCATAAGTTGTATTTACTTGAGTAAAATTATCGATATTTAGATATATAAGTGTCTTCTCTTTTGAGTTTTCTAAAACTTTAAGAAGTTTTACTCTATTTGATAGCGATGTCAATGGGTCAACTAAGAGTCTATCTTTTAATTTTTTTGACTTCTCTTGTAACTCTTTTGTTCTATTCTCAACTAATATCTCTAATGATTTACTAAGTAATCTCAATTTTATATGTGTTTTAATTCTAGCTAAAAGCTCACTTACATTAAATGGTTTTGTAATATAATCAACTCCACCAACTTCGAAAGCTTTTACAATACTTTGACTATCAAATTTTGCTGTTAAAAAGATAACTGGAATATCTTTTGATTCTCTATTTGATTTTAAAATTTTACAAAATCTAAAACCATCAATACCCTTCATAACTATATCTAAAAGGATTAAATCAAAATCTATTCTCTTTAAAATCTCTATCGCCTCCTCTACTGAGATAGAGTAGTGAATATCATATAACTCTGATAAACTATTTTTTAAAAGATTTATATTTTCATAACTATCATCTATTATTAAAATTCTATTTTTTTCCAATTTAAGCCTTTATTGCATATCCCTTTTTAAGTAATAGAAATAATAACAAAAAGGAAAAAAAATATATATTAAAATCTAAATAGAAGTTTAATTATTTAGAAATAACCATATTTCTTCCACTATTTTTAGCTTCATATAAATTATTATCTACTCTTTTTATAAAACTATCCTCGTCATCATTTTCTAAAAATATACTAACTCCAAAACTACTTGTTATCTTTCTATATTTAAAATCATAACTCTCAATCGCCTCTCTCAATCGCTCTGCCAACTGTGTTGCTGGTTCTAGTGTTGTTTTTGGAAGTAGTATTATAAACTCCTCTCCACCCCACCTTGCAAATATATCACTATCTCGAAGCTTACTAGATATTAAATTTGATAACTCTTTTAGTATATAATCCCCTGCATCGTGTCCAAAATTATCATTTATGCTTTTGAAAAAGTCTATATCAAAAAATATAACAGCTAACTCTCTTTGTTGCAACTTAAAAAGCTCAACTGAATACTTTAACTGCTCTGAAAATTTCTCTCTATTATATATACCTGTTAACTTATCAACAGTAGCCTTTTTCTCAAGAGTCTTATTCTCCAAATCGATAGCTGTAATATCTGTAAAAGAGATAATATACTCTTTATCATCTTTTTCATTATTTATCTCTGTTGCATTTATTATAAAACTCTTCTCTTTAGAATCTTGATTTTTAAACTTTACAACCTCATTCTCTTTATCATTTTCTATAATTTCAGCTAAAACTTCACAACTTAGAGAGTTTATATAAGAGTTTCCTCCAGCTACAATAAACTCATTTATATCTTGATTATCTCTTAAAAACTCATCTAGTGTACTTGATTTGAAAAAGCTTAAAAAGCTACTATTTGCCTTTATAAGTTTTAACTCACTATCTGTAATAACTACCATATTTTTTTGAAAATCGATAATCTGTTGAGAGTATTTTTGAAGTTTTTTCTCATGTTTATCAAATAGAATATTTTTTGCATTATCATTTAGAGATGAAAAGAGTTTATTTTTATTAATCGGTTTTATCAAATAGCCACTAACCTCTATCTCTATAGCTTCGATTAAATACTCTGTTTCTCCAAAAGCTGTTGTGATAATCACTTTTATATTTGGGTCAATCTCTTTTATCTCTCTTGCCATAGCCATACCATTTTTGATAGGCATTTGAATATCAGTCACGACAATATCTGGCTTTTTCTCTTTAAAAAGCTCTAAACCTTGCTCACCATTTGAAGCTAAATATAAATTTCTAATATGTCTTCTTAAAATATTAGCAAGTGTATCTCTAATCTCATCTTCATCTTCTACATATAGTATATCTATATCTTTTAAATCTTTTATCGGTTTTACTCTCTGTTGTAACATATCAGTTCCTTTCAAAATCTATAACTACTAAAAAACCATTCTCTAAATTCTCTACGGCAACTCTTCCATCTATCTCTTCAAAGATAACTTTAGAGATATAAAGCCCTAAACCTTGTCTATTCTCTTTTGTGCTAAAATATGGCTCAAAGACTCGATTTAAAATATCTGGTGGAATTCCATCACTACTATCTCTTATATAGATTTTTCTATTCTCTAGCTCTATATCTATATTTTTTAAGCCTCTCTTTTCAATCAAGGAATCTTTAGCATTATCTATTATATTTAATATCGCTTGTTTCAATTTATTTTTAAAGCATAATACATAAAAATCATCTCCAACTATATTTACTTTAATATTACTAGTTACTAACTTATCATCAATTAAGATTAAACTCTCTTCTATTATATTTTTTACATTTAATTTTTCTCTTTGAAAATCACTCTTAAAGAGGTTTCTAAAGTTATCAATAACAGATGACATCGATTCTATTTTATTCATTAGAGTATCTATTTGAGATTTTAAGTAACTTTTATTTAAGTTTCCATACTCAAACTCCTCTTCAATATCTTGAACTAATAGAGCTATTGTATTTAATGGTTGTCTCCAGTGATGAGAGAGTGAAACTAACATCTGCCCCATCTGTGCAAACTTTGATTGCTCAAGTAGCATTCTCTCTTGCTCTCTTTGTTTATCTATCTCAAATTTAACTCTATTTTTCAAAGTCATATTTAAGTTTGTAAGCCCTATTTCTGCCTCTACTCTTTTAGTAATATCGATTATATATCCGTAAAAATATTTTATCTCTTGATTCTCATCTCTTATTACATTTGTCTTATCAAAAACCCACTTAATTTTGCCCAATTTATCAACTATTCTATATGGTTTATGCTCAAAAAAATCAAACTTTTCATTTACTTCAACCTCTTTAGAGACTCTCTCCAAATCATCTCTATAAACTACATCTATATATCTAATTTTACCTAATAAAAAATCCTCAACAGAGTAACCATAAATACTCTCTACATTTTCAGAGACATAGCGAACTCTCCAATCTGGCGAGTTTTTCCACTCAAATATGACAACAGGACTTTGCAAAAAAACATTTAATCTATCTTTTAAAACAGGCGAATCGAACTTACTTGCAATAATTAAAGTGTAACTGCTATAACTCTTTACTCTAACAAAAACCTCAACTAAACGCTTATTAACTTGAATTACATAATTTTTTTTATTAACTATATCTGTATCAAATAGAAAAAACTCTTTTAAATCTCTAATATCTCCTAACTCTTTAGTAGCTATCTCATTTTTCTCTAAAATATCTAATGTTTTTGAATCTACAGCAAAGATATAAGCATCATCAAAAATTTCACAAAACTCTTTAAAAATAGTCAATTTCTACCCTTTGATAGTAATTTTCTCTATATCTTTAAAATAATCACTTAGATTCTTTTGATACATATCCTCTATATAAATCTCTGGCATAAAAAACTCACCCTCTAAAATGCTCTGAAATGGTAGATAGAATCTCGTCTCTTTTTTTAGATTTAAAAATATTAAGACTCTATCATCTCTAATATCTATATACTCTGGATAGAAATTTTTAGTTTTAAAGTTTCTATTTAAAGAGTTTTTATTCAATCGTTTATTTAAATACTCAAAACCACTTGGATATTTCATCACAATCACAACATTTTTTAAATTTTTATAGGCTTTAGCATCTACCTGCATAAAGAGTCTATCTCCAACTTTCAAGGCATTTAAATCGGCTCTCTCTCCATTTTCAAGAAAATAGTCTCTCTTAATTGAGAGTTTTCTATTTGCTTTAGTTTTAATTGGTAAAGCTCCATAGTAATACTTATCTAAAGAGAAGTATACTTTTGAAACTAGAGGCTCAATCTTTATAGTTTTAGACTCTAACCCTTCAAATACTCTTTTAGAATCTAATAAATACTCTCTATCATCAATATATACTTTTGCTCTAAAGTTTAAATTCTCAACTCTAAAGTAGTTCTCAATCGCTCTTATAGTAAGTGCTGATTCTAAAGAGTTTAGAGAATCTATACTATCTTTTAAGTGTAAAACTATCTCTCTTTTCATATCTGTATTAAATGGCTCTAGTGCTAAAAGGGTAAATGCTAAATCTCTATTTTTTGAGCTAAAATACTCATCAGAGTAGATTTTTAAATTTAAAAAATCCCTATTTTTTAGATTACTATTTACAATATCTAAAGCTAAATCTACTTGATTAAATTTAAACAAAATATTACTCATAAATGCAGTTGTTACAAATTGATTTAAATACTCTTTGCTATCTAATAAGTAGTTAAAATCACTCTTTTTTAAAGCACTCTCTCTTGCTAAAATATAACCTATATAGTATTTTAAAAATGTAGACTCTTTTCTAAGTGACTTTTCTAAAAACTTAACTATCTTTGCTCTATCAAAAATATTATTATAATCTTTTAAAAATAGAAGCAAATCTAAAGCGTAGATAGAAGCAAATTTATTAATTTTTTTAGAGTTTTGCCAATAGCTAAAATTAAAACTAGAGACTCTATTTGAGGCTATTTTTAAAACAGAATCTCTAATAAAATCCTCTCTATATCTATCTTTTGAGTAGTAATTTGCAAAAGTTTTTGAGACAATCTGCTCTAAACAGCCGTAAGGATAACCCTTTAGATAGTCATAAACTCTTTTAAACTCTATTTTTTGAGAGTTGGAAATTATTAAATCTGCCTTTTCACTATCTTTTAAATAGAGGTTTTGAGTATTTGAAATCTCATTTGAGAGAGTCTCTGATATTAGAGAATCTATCTCATAAATTGGAAAAGAGATGACTTTTTTTAGACTCTTGTTTAAATACTCTATCTCTAAATCAATTGAAGCTAATCCACTAGTAGCTTTTAAGTTTAAATCTAACGATTTTGATTCATTTGGCAATAGATTTAAATTAAAACTACTCTCTTTAGATTCTAAATTTTCAAAATCCAAATTTAGTTTTAAATCTAACTCTTTAGCTAAATTGTTTATCAAATCTATCTTATAGATAAACTTATCACTCTCTCTTACAAATTTCAACTTTGGCTCTAAAATAGCAATATCATCAGAGATTTTCAGTTTTTTACTCTTTATATCTGCCTTTTTATCATCAAATATAAAAGCTAATAGCGTAACTTCTCCAATAAAATCGCCTCTATCGATAGCTGTTTTAAAACTATTTTCAAACTCAATCAATCCTAAAAATTTGGAAAACGGCTTTTTACTCTTTTTAATCGCTTTAGGAGATAGAAACTTTTTTCTAGCCAAGTGACTAACCCCATCGCCACCAAAAGCTAAATCTTTAGAATCGATTATATTAGTTATCACTTGATTGTAAAAGTCAAAACTCTTTACAGAGTTTAAAGTTTTAGTTTTGAAAAAATCAATTACATTTAAGTTATTCCCTACAATACTTAAAACTCCACTATCAACAAGAGTTAAATAGAGATATTTTTTACCACTCTCATTTGATTTTATATCTATCTCTATTTTACTGTTTTGAAATTTTGCATCGATTTGAGCATCTATATCATATTTTGGATTTTTTACTTTTATCAGTTTTTTTCCAAAGACTCTAAGTGGTAAAACTCTCTCTTTTGAGTTTAAATCTCTAAATATATAACACTTTATAAAAAAATCTTCATCACTAAAATCAATCTTCTCTTCAAAGCTAAAATCTAATCTATCTATATCTAAAAATCGATACTTTAAGACTCTATTATTCTCATAAGTAATCAAAGCTTTTCCTAAAATAGGAGAGTTTATATCGATTTTTAAAACCTCATCTTTAGAGACTTGCTTTTTAGCTTTAATCCCAACACTCATATTAGTAGAGAAGTTTGAGTATCTATAATAACCTAAAGAGGCATCAATCTCTGTACTAGAGCCAAATAGAGAATCTCTTAAAACAAATCTATACTCTCCTTGAAGCTCTGGAGAAAAGTTAAATAGCTCGTTAACTTTTATACTTTTAACTTTTTGAATACTCTCTTTAAATGAGTTTGAGTAGCTATCATAATTGTGAGAGATTCTAAAAATATCTAAATCCAACTCTCTTTTAGATTCAACGCCTGTGATTGGATTTATTATCACTGTTTTAAATTTAAACTCTTTCTCATCTTTTGAGAGTAATTTGATTCCAACTAACTCTTTAGATGGATAGATATTAAAGTTTTTATATTTTGATAACGGTTTTCCACCCTCAAAAACACGAACCTCAAAAAGAGCATTTAAGATAAAATCTGGATATATCTCAAACTCTGGTTTAAATATAATATCTGCCTCACCTTCGCTATTTAAGATAAAATTTTTATAACTCTCTTTATATCTAAACTCTTTTTTAGCCCCTGTTGTAAATCTAAAACCTCTATACTTATCATTTTTAAAAAAGCCTTTCTGAATCGAGAGTTTTGCTCTAGCTTTTAACCCTTTTGCCTTAGCACCAAAGAGATATTTAGATTCTATTTTCGCTTTTATACTCTCATCGATAAAATAACTATCTCTATCTAAAGAGATAACACTTTTTATCCTATTTGGCGTAAAACTCTCAACCATAAAAGAGTCTTGTCCGATTAATCTATTTTTAAAATAGATATTAACCGAGTATCTGCCTGTCTTAAAGAAACTCTCTATTTTTAGTTTTTTCTGATAATTTCCCAAACTATCTAAATCTATAACCTCATTTACAATTTTGTCATTTGTTGAATTTTTAATAATAAGCTTTACTGGTCTATTTGAGAGTGATTTAAAATCTCCATTTTTAACCAAAATAGAGAAACTTATCTCATCATCTGGCTTTGCAATCTTTCTCTCAAAATTTATAAATGCTCTATAATTTTCATTTTTATAGTAGTTTGAGCCATCAATCTGATTTTTTAGAAGTAAAAAGCTCTTATCATTATCTTTTTTAGCAACAATAGAGAGTAGATTTTTTGTATCAAAGTTATCTAGTTTTAATATACCATCACTATCACTAAAAGCTAACTTTAGAATCTGATTTGTTTTAGAGTAGAGTCTTATCTCTGCATCAGAGATAGGTTTACCATTTTTTAAAGATTTTAGATAGATAAAGACTTGATTGTTTGATATTTTGGCATTTATCGCAATATCACTTATATATATAACTTTCTCTGTTAAAAACTTTTTGCTATTATCATCAAATAGTCTAACTCTATAGACTCCTGATTTATCGATAAACTCACTTAAATCTAAATAGTTTTTATCTTTACTATTTTTTTTACTATCCAAAGCTAAATATCTACTATAAAGCACTTTTGAGTATTTTGAAAAATAATAAGTTTTTGCAAAAGAGAAGTTTATATAATATCGATAATTCTCATCTAAAAGCTTATCAACAATAACTTTTATCTGATTTAAATTGCTACTCTCAAGCTCTAAACTATATCTATCAGCCAATCTATTTTTATTATTTCTAAAGAGTATATAGGGTTTAGAATCTGTAGTTTTTATATTAAAAGTAGAGCTTTTTTTCACACTTGATTTATATGTTGAGAGAGACTTTTTAAAAGTTACTTTATACTCTCTATTTGGCTCAAAGTTTCCAATTAAATCAAAAGATTTATGATATATTTTCTCTCTTTTATAGTAGCTATACCCAGCATCTCTAACAAAAAAATCAACTTTTGGCTCTACTTGTATCATTTTTGAGTTTTGAAAATTTACATAATAATCATCTGCTAAATAAAAGGCTCTAATATTTGAGTATATACTGTTTTTTTTCGGATAACTCTCTATATCTTTTACAATAAAACTCTTTTTTTTGGTTAAATCAATCGGTTTTGAGATAGTAGTTTTTAACTCTTTTTTATAATCACTCTCTAGCAGTAAGCCTGTTTTACTCTTTAGATTTTTTGAAATAGTTAAATTTATAGAATCGTACTCTCTATCTAAAATAATCGTAAATCTTTTTGATGAACTCTCTTTATTAAATTCAAAATTTACAATTTTATCTCTATAAATTAATTTTATATTATTTTTCAAAGCTTCAGATTCTACAATATCATTAAAATCCATAGTTATAAATTTACTTTTTATAGATATATTTTTAACTCTAAATAAATCGCTGAAAATATCAAAACTATACCCATTTGATTTTTTAAATATTTTAGAATCTAATTTACACTTATGCTCTTTAGCAAGAGAGTTATCAAGATATAGAGTTAACTTATTTAAAGAGCTAAACTCAAAAGTTCCACTTAAATCGCTACAATCAATTAAACTCTCATTACTAAAGTGTCCAATTTTATCTTTATCAAAAAAGTTATTAGCAAAAGTAAACTCTATCTTTTTAGATGAGGGTTCTAAATAACTCACATTTACAAAACTCTCTTTTGCAACTAAAGAGCCTAAAATCAAAACTAAAAGAATCAAGTATCTCATTAATTATCCTTAAAAACTATCTCAAACTTAGCCCCATTCTCACTTGGACAAACTCTCAACTCTCCACCCATCTGCCTCTCTATAATATTTTTAGCACTAAATAGACCTAACCCTGTTCCATCTCCAACCTCTTTTGTACTAAAGTATGGCTCAAAAACTTTATCACTAATACTCTTATCGATTCCTACTCCATTATCAGAGATAGTTAAAACTATATCATTATCATTTTTTCTTATCTCTATAGTAACTTTTCCTAATATTTTATCTTTTTTTAATATAAAATACTCAGAATTATTAAACATATTTAACAAAATCTGCTTAAGTTCACTCAAATATCCACTTACACCAAAGTCCAAAAATTTATAAACTTCAAAATCTTCTATATCAATAACTATTTTACTATTATCTTTATAGACAATTAACTCTATCTCTATATTTTTATCTCTAAACTCTTGAGATACAAAAAGAATTATATCTTTTACAACTTCTACTAAATTAAAAGAGGTTTTAGCACTACTCTCTTTAAATAGATTTCTAAAATTTGTTATAGTTTGAGATAGAAACTCAACTTGATTCATTACGCTATCAACCAACTCATAGACATAGGTTTTGGTAACTTGCTCCTCATACTCATATTTAGTCTCTAACTCCTGAATACAGAGAGCTATAACATTTAATGGCTGTCTCCAGTGATGTGATACATGAACCATCATATCACTCATCGCTGTAAGTTTTGATTGTTGAATAATTATCTGCTCTTGCTCTCTCTTTTTTGAGATTTCTCTTGCTATTTTACTCTCAAGTTCTCTATTAAAACTCTCTAGCTCACTATTTTTTTTATCTATTTTTCGTTTATAAAATTGAAAAATTTTATTAATGGCATTTGTAAAAAAGTATGAAAAGACAAGTGCAAAAATCATAATAATTAAAAACATAATAATTGTAATTTTTATCTCTTGATATATAATTTTCTCTAGCTTAAAACGCTTATCCTCTACTAATAGATTCACATCATCTAAATAGACTCCCGTTGCAAGTGTCCAACCCCAAGCATCAACCCTCTTGCCATAAGCTACTTTTTTTACATCTCTTTTTAAGCTTGGCTTATTCCAGATATAGTTATAAAACCCTCCTCCACTCTTTGCTACCTCTATCAAATTTACAACTATATGTTTAGCTTTTTTTACTTTTTCATCTCTGAATACATTTAAGTTATTTAAGCTCATCATAGTTGAAATAAGTAAAATATCCCCATTATCTTTATAGACAGAGAAGTAACCATCTTTTGCAAATCTGATTCTTGATATCTGCTCTAGCATCTCTTTTTTAAGCTCAGATTCTATATTTTCAATATACTCACCCGTTCCAATAATCCACTCTAGTGGCTCAAATAGCTTAACAAATGCCACTTTATCTTTTAATATATTCTCATTTGGTTTATACCATTTATAGTAAGAGAAACCCTCTCTTTTCTCTTTTGCAATTTTAATAAAATCCAACTTTACGGGTCTTCCTGCACTATCTTTAAGAGCACTTTTACCCTCTAACTCTGGTTTTGGTGGAAGCATTACAAAATTACCATCTAAATCATCTATAAAGATATAACCTCTTTGGTTATTAAATCTAATATTTCTAAGAGCCGTTTTTATTAAATCTTTTATTTCAGCTTTACTCTTTTTACTTTTGTATTTATTGTAAATATCCATCGCTATGTTAAAAGCTTGGTTCGTATCATTTCTGAGCCTATTTTTTAAAATCTCTTCCTGTTTTGAGATATTATAATTGATACGATTAATAACCCTCTCTGTCTCTTGCTTTAAAATATCTTTGTGCATCAATAGAAGGTCAACCTCTAACTGCTTTGAATCGTCTCTAAATTTTGAGTATTGCAAATATATAGAGATAGAGCCTATTGTCAACAGCACTATCGATATAAAAATCATAATAGAGATATAGTGAAAAATCTTAATATTACTCTCTTTTATATTTAAAAACTTCATCTCAAACTCTCTTTAACTTAATAATAAATCTAGCACCAGCTTCAATATTTACAGCTTCAATCTCTCCGTCCATATTATCTACTATTATTTTACTCATATAAAGCCCTATTCCTGTTCCATTATCCCCTTTTGTAGAGACAAAAGCATTAAAAATATTCTCTAAAATAGATTCATCTATACCACCTGCATTATCATCGATAAAAATAGTTATCTTATCTTTACTATTTTCAAAAGATATTCTAATCTCTCCATTTTTAATACTTTTACTATCTAAAGCATCTTTTGCATTATTTAAAATATTTAAAATCACCTGCTTAAACTCATTTTCATAACCAAGTACAGTATCATCAAAATCTATACTCTCTGTAATAATAGATATATTTTTTTGATTAAATTGAAAAACTATAAGCTCTACTATAGAGTTGATTGAATCTTTTACACTAAAAGAACTCTTCTCTTTAGATGGTTTAAAAAAGTCTCTAAAATCAGTTATTGTATGACTCATAAAGTTAACTTGCTTTAGTATCAAATCAACCATATTTTCCATCTCTTCAACATCGTGTTCATCTTCCATACTCTGAGCTAAGAGAGCAATAGAGTTAAGTGGCTGTTTCCATTGGTGTGAAATAGCTCCAACCATCTCACCAAGTTCAGCCATTTTACTCTGCTGAATCAATAGTTGCTCTTGAGAAATCTGTCTTTTTTGAATCTCGATTTTTTCAAACTCAGCTAGTTTTTTATCTGTTATATTTCTAATAATTGCAATTAAATAGTCTCTCTTATCTATTTTTGAAAAAGAGAAAGAGGCTTCAATAAAGATTCTCTTTTTATTGATATTCTCAAAAGAGAACTCCAAGACTCTCTTATTAAGTAGATATTTTCTAATAAATGAGAGATAAAAGTATCTTTTACCTCTCTCGTTAAATGGAATAAAGTTAAATAACTCTCTATTTTTAACACTCTTCTCATCAAATCCAAAAATATCCTCACAGGCTCTATTCCAAGTCTGAATAGACATATTTTTATCTACTGTTAAAATACCATCAAAGGTTGCATCTGTTATCTCTTTAAACTTCTCTTGAGTCTCAACTCTACTCTCTACCTCTAGGGCGACTCTATTCTCTAGTGTTTTATTTAACTCTTTAAGCTCTTCTGTTCTACTTTTGAGCTCACTGGAGAATTTTACCCTGTCTGTAATATCATGGATTATAGAAAAAAGTAAATTTTTACCCTTTATATTTATAGTTGTTGAGTGAACCTCTACATCTTTTACAGTCTCATCTGATAGTTTATGTTTTGTAATAAAGTATTTTTTATCAAACTTAACTACATCATTAATATTCTCATTAAAAGTTGTCGTTATATTTATATCTGATATCTTTTTTAACTCCAACTCAGCTTTAGAGAACCCATAATACTCTCTTGCTGAGAGATTTGAATCTACTATTTTTCTGTTTCTAGGGTCAACTAAAAGCATAACAGCACTATTTTTATAAAACATACTTTTAAACTGCCTCTCACTCTCTTTTACTCTCTTATTTCTATCTTCTAAAGCTCTCTTTTGAAACCAAAAGAAAAAACTTGAAATTAAAAAAGCTAATATCGCTAAAATTATAAATATATAGATATAAAAATATATTGTCTCCTCAATCTCTATATTTAAATTATTAATCTCATTTTCATACTCTTTCTCTATATCATCTAAATATATCCCTATAACAATAACCCAATCCCAATCTTTAAAGAGAGAAAAATACATAATAGAGGGAACTTCTATATCTGAATTTGGCTTTTTATAGTAAAAACTAGCAAAACCTTTTCCATCTTCTCTTAACATTTTTAAATACTTTTTTCTATATGCCTGTTTATTTGAATCAAGTTTTGAATCACTAATAAACTCTCCATAATAGTTCTCATTTGGATGTACTAAAATTTTTGCAAAATTCTCTCCACCATTAATATTAAACAGATCTAAAATAAATAGATTAGAGTTATTGTCTGAAACACTGTTAAATCTTTTTAATTTATCAATTAAATCAAGTTTTAATTTATCTTTAAACTCATCAACATAAGCACCCGTTCCAACTATCCAATTATATGGCTCAAAGTATCTTACATATGATATTTTTTTATAATTTCTAATTTTAGATGATTTCGGTTTTGAAGTATAGTAAGAAGAGTATCCCTCTTTCTTAGTTAGAGATATATTTATAAAATCTTTTATTACATATTTTCCATTTATATCTTTTATAGAGCTAATATTTTTACCCTCTAACTCTTTTCTAATAGGATAGAGTAGACATGTTCCATTTATATCATCTATAAAAAAATAACCATTTCCATTATCCCATCTAATATCTCTTAAAATTTCTTTTATACTCTCTTTAGAAGTTGAGAGAAAATCAAATCTCTTTTCAATTACCCAAAAAGCTTCATCAACACGATGCTTCAACTCTCTTTTTAGATACTCTTCAACTTTTTCATTATTAAACTCTAAATTATGAATAATATTTTCAACTCTATCTTTTGTTAACTCTTTTCTTGAGTTTATCTTATCTAGTTTTATCCTCTCAATAACATCTACAGAGTATGATTTATAACTATCAATAATAATAAAACCTGCTAATCCAATAATAGATAAAGTACTTAAAAGATAAAAAAGTATAATCAGTTTTGAGAATAGAAACTTACTAAATTTCATAAAAAGCCCTATATTTATTTATATTAAATATTAACTAAATAGCTTTTAATAGCAACTAAAAAAGTCAAGCTAAAAGTATTAAAAAATTTAATATCTAAAAATAGAGAATCCTTGATTTATAGAAAGAATAAAGTGTATATTTTTGTAGAAGTGATTTTAAAAAATTGTTTAGTCTATTTTGATTGGTTGCGGAAGATGGACTTGAACCAACGACCTTCGGGTTATGAGCCCGACGAGCTACCAACTGCTCTATTCCGCGTTAAATGAAGTTAAAAGTATGGCTGGGATAGAAGGATTCGAACCTACGAATGCATGGACCAAAACCATGTGCCTTACCACTTGGCGATATCGCAATGGTGACCTATGTTGGATTCGAACCAACG
>Ga0193959_1000256_pt1 | contig 21708 bp, 15 predicted proteins | sample FB_2_MG_FD_140333 | JGI IMG/M metagenome (GOLD analysis project Ga0193959, IMG submission 140333) | Microbial mat bacterial communities from the Broadkill River, Lewes, Delaware, United States - FB_2_MG | ecosystem: Environmental > Aquatic > Freshwater > River > Microbial mats | place: USA... | reverse complement strand
GTGAACAGGAACGCGGTTCCCAGCACAAACAGAGCTACATAGATCAGCACCAGCGCATCACGACGACGGTAGATCTCCAGCAACTTCAGTGACATGGCCACGACCAGCAATGCCACCATGGTTTCCGGCCCGCTTTGCCTGCCAAAGCTGAGTATCAAGCCCATCGACGCCGAAGCCACCAACACCAGCTTCAGCCATTTTGACGGCAAGGACCAGCGCCCCTGATGAATCATCACACGCGCAAACAGGGTCAGAACCAGCAATCCGGGGACCCAGGCGGGCAACCATGACAGGTGTGGCAATACCACCAGCACACAGGCCAGCAGCTGCCACACCACCGACTGGCGCGAAATTTGCCGGTCGCCGCTCATTTGGACACCTCCTTGCCATACAGCGCCAATGCCTTGAGCGCCTGCTGCCGCTGCGCTTCACCCCTCGCGGGCGGCAACGTCTGATTACCCAGCTTCAGGCCATAGGCCAGCTCTGCCCGCGACAGTTGCGCCACCCAGGCGGTCAGGCGCGACAGGCGCCGCTCCAGCCCCTCTCCACCCATGGCATTCAGATCAAGCCAGAGTTCCGGGCTGCGCAGGTCAGCAAACTGCTTGGCCTGCAGGCCGCGCCCTCGGGCCATGCTTTTCCAGTCAATCTGACGTGGCGACATGCCCGGCCGAAACCGTTCCAGACCGATAAACTCTTCGCTGCCGCCGCTTTTCGCCTGCAGCAGACTCCCTTCCACTGCGGCTTCGAACTGCTCCGGCAGCGGTGATTCCAATGAGGCGGGAAAAATCAGCGCCGACATATCCAGGCGACACCAGGACCAGGCTCTGAACAACCCCAACGGATAGACGGTTTCCAGCTTGACCCAAGAAGGCCGCAACCAGCCACGTTCAGGCGCAGGGCAGCTCAAATCCAGCAGTTCGACAGATTCGACCAGATCAACATCTCTGGCTTCTCCGTCCGGCAACTGCAGGCGAATACGGTCCCGTTCGCCCTGCTGACTGAGACGCAGCTGAAAGTGCGCCATATCCCCCGCATGACATTCACCGGCCCGGACATAGGCCACTTCAATACCGGCCAGATTATTGTAGGTATGCAGAATGGTGACCAGAAACAGGCTGCCCAGCAGAAACGTCAGCGCATAGATGAGGTTGTTCTCATAGTTGATCCCCATCACCAGCAGCAAGATCAGCAACAAGGTGAACACCATACCGGCCGCAGTGGGCAGAATATAGATACGCTTCTGGGTCAGCCGGACGCTGGAACGACGCTGATGACGCGCCAGGCTCCAGCGCCTGACGGCAGCACAGAGGTCGGAAACAAGACGCTTAGCCAATGACATCCACTTCCTGCAGCAGTCGGCTGGTCAGCCGGTCCCCTTCACGTGAGGCCACATCATCGGCCGAACGCACTCGGTGCGCAACAACTGCCGTCAGTACCGCCTGCACATCCTCTGGCACCACATGATCTCGGCCGCTGACCCAGGCCCAGCAACGCGCACAGCGCAGCAGCGCCAGGCCACCCCGTGGTGACATGCCGTAGCTGAATTCAGCGTGGTCGCGCGTATGCTGTAACAAGCGCTGAACGTAGTCGATCAGGCTATCGGAGGCATGTACCTGCTGACAGGCCTGCTGTGCTTCCAGCAGGCGCTCGGGTGTCAGGCAGCGCGGCATCTCTTCGATGCGGTGGCGGGTGCCGCCGCCGCGCAGCAGCTCGCGCTCTACCTCGGGCGCCGGATAACCCAGCGTGATGCGCATCAGAAAACGGTCCAGCTGCGACTCCGGCAGCGGGAAAGTGCCATATTGGCTGGACGGGTTCTGCGTCGCGATAACAAAGAAAGGCACCGGCAGCGCGTGGCGCTCACCATCCACACTGACCTGCCCTTCCTCCATCGCTTCCAGCAACGCAGACTGGGTCTTGGGTGTAGTGCGGTTGATTTCATCTGCCAACAGCAACTGAGTGAACACCGGCCCGGGATGGAAGCGGAAACTGCTTTCGGCCGGTTCAAAGATCGATACCCCCACAATATCAGCCGGCAGCATATCACTGGTAAACTGAACACGGGTGTCGCTCAAGCCGGTCACCTGCGCCAAGGCATGCGCCAGAGTCGTCTTGCCCATGCCCGGAAGGTCTTCTATCAGCAGATGGCCCTTGGCCAGCAGACAGGTCATCGCCAGTTTAAGCTGTTCTTCCTTGCCCAACAGTACCTGTGAGAGGGCCTCAAGCGCCCTGTTCACCTGATCTCTCAGTACCATGTTTCGTTCCTTGCAGATTTCAGTAGGGGCACAGTCTAACCAGCTGGACCAAATCTCACCAGTCAGGCCCAGTATTCAAGCAATTGATACGCGCTTTCCATGGCCGCACCCAGCCCGTCCAATTCTGTCTGCGCACCCGGCACCCAGTCACCGCAGACACCCAGCGTTGCCATCTGCTGAACCTGGCCCGGCGGCGTAATTGCATTGGCATAGAGCCAGCGGTGTACGCGTTGTGCCTGGGGCTGTACCCGCTCGCCACACAGTGCTTCAAAGGCCGCCAGTAACTGTTGCCCAACATCTTCAGGCCGGCTTTCCAGCTGGCTTTGGCTCCAGTGCACTTGAGCCTGCAGGACCCAATTCATGCCCTGCCGCCAAGGCTTGGCACTATCACGCACCACACGTGCCAGTACGGCATGCTCACCTTCTTCCAGCCAGTCCAGACCTTGCAAGGCCGCTGGTGCCTGTTCCAATTGCAGCAACAACATCCAGACCGGTTCATACTCGACATTGGCAGCCCAGTCGGCCAGCGCCGGAGCCGATTGCAATAAAGGAACGGCCTGAGGCGCAGGCGTGGCGACCACAACCCTGTCAAACGAACCCCATTCTGCCCCTTGGTCATCCCACAGATGCCAGCCGCCTGCGACAGGTTCCACCCGTGCGATGCGTACTGACGTATGCAATTTCACACCCTGCAGCAGGGCTCGGGTGAGAGAGCTGGAACGAGGCACAGGCACATATCTGCGCACATCGTTCACCTGGGACTGACACTCAAAATCCCCCATCCTGAAATCCCAACGCTGCAAGTGTTTCGTGGCGTCGGGCACCAAAGAGCACAACCGCCGATACTGAGCGTCCGTAAGCACCGCAGCTCCCAGATCCATTCCCGCTTCGCCCAGGCGCGCACTGGCCAACCGCCCTCCAGTGCCTCGACTCTTGTCAAAGACCTCGACATCCCAGCCTCGGGCCTGCAACCCCGCCGCCACCAGGGAACCTGACAAACCCGCTCCAATCACGGCCACCCGACCTCTGGACTTGCACATACTCACTCCAATAATGAAAATTTTTGATTTTACGGCGTCAGGCAGGCACGAGATCACCGATTGGAGCGGTTTCGGGTTGCGCTGCGCGAATACCCTCGTTAGCATGGCCCCAAATTAACCGGGAGCCCTGCCAAGCTGCTCGTTACCGTAAAGGATTTTTCTGTGTCAATGGCAGGGAACCTTGCAGGTAATACGGCGCCAGCGCATCTCCTTGCAACCAGGAGAGACCCTGATGCAGATCGCTGAAAAAACCGTTGTTTCCATCCATTACACCCTGACCAATGCCGAAGGCGAAACGCTGGACAGCTCCAATGGTCAGGATCCGCTGGCATACCTGCACGGCGCCGGCAACATCATTCCCGGCCTGGAAAACGCGCTGGTTGGCAAAACCGTGGGCGACAGCCTGCAGGTAACCGTGGAACCTGAAGAAGGCTACGGCCCGGTACGTGACGAGCTGGTACAGGATGTTGATCGCAGCGCCTTCAGCGGTATTGAAGATATCCAGACCGGCATGCAGTTCATGGCTCAGACCCCTTGGGGCGAACAGCCGGTAACCGTTGTTAAGGTAGAGGGTGACAGCATCACTCTGGACGGCAACCACCCGCTGGCTGGCCAGACACTGACGTTTGACGTTGAAGTGGTCGAGATCCGTGAAGCCACCGACGAAGAAGTTGAGCACAATCACGCGCACGGTGCCGGTGGTCACCACCACTAAGCACAATCAACAGGGCGGAGCCTGCCTCCGCCCTGTTAACCTTCCACCGATCAACGATCGTCGGAGGTTGCCTCGATATGGTGGATACTCAGATCCGCCCCGTTGTACTCCTGCTCCGCATCCAGCCGCAAACCGGCCACGGCCTTGATAGTGCCATACACCAGCGCGCCACCGACCAGCGCAACCACAACGCCCAATGCACTGCCGATCAGCTGCGACACCAGGCTGACACCGCCCAGTCCTCCCAGACTCTCGCTGCCAAAGATGCCGGCCGCCACGCCACCCCAGACGCCACAGAGACCATGCAGCGGCCAGACACCCAGCACATCATCAATTTTCCAGCGATTCTGTACCAGAGTGAAGGTCCAGACGAACAGGGCCCCGGCAACACCACCCACCACCAGTGAACCAAAGGGATGCATCACATCCGACCCGGCACAGACGGCTACCAGGCCCGCCAGCGGACCGTTATGAATGAAACCCGGGTCATTGCGCCCAACAATCAGTGCGGTAATGATACCGCCCACCATTGCCATCAGACTGTTAAACGCCACCAGGCCGGAAATACCATCCAGCGTCTGTGCCGACATCACATTGAAGCCGAACCAGCCGATGCAGAGAATCCAGGCTCCCAGCGCCAGAAACGGAATGTTGGATGGCGGAAAGGCCACCAGGCGACCGCCCTTGTAGCGGCCATTACGTACACCCAGCAGCAGGACTGCCACCAGCGCCAGCCAGCCACCAACGCCGTGCACCACAACAGAGCCGGCAAAATCATGGAAAGGCGCACCGAAACTGGACTCGAGCCAGCCCTGGAAGCCCCAGTTGCCATTCCAGATAATGCCTTCAAAAAACGGGTACACCAGCCCCACAACCAGCGCCGAGCCGATCAGAAAGGGCCAGAAGCGCCCCCGCTCAGCGATACCACCCGATATAATGGCCGGGATTGCAGCAGCAAAGGTCATCAGGAAGAAGAACTTGACCAGCTCATAGCCGTTATTCTGCGACAGCACCTCAGCACTGTCATAGAAAGTCACGCCGTAGGCGATCCAATAGCCGACAAACAGATAGGCCAGCGCTGAAAAACCGAAATCACTCATGATTTTAGCCAGAGCATTGACCTGATTCTTGCGCCGAACCGTGCCTACTTCAAGAAAGGCAAAACCGGCATGCATGGCAAAAACCAGAATGGCACCCAACAGGATGAACTGGGTGTTAGCGCTTTGCGAGAGCACCGAAATGGCGCTGCTGATCGATTCCACTGAGTCCCCTCCACTTGCTGTTATGCTATCCGTGCTTCACTTGGAGGCAAGCGCACCAAAATGTAGCACATGTTTAATGTAGTCCTGATACGAAAAGCCGGTTGCCCTGCGAAGCAGCAGGCCTTGTCGACCCTGCACTCAAAACAGGCAGCCATTGAAGAGTGGATACAGCAGAAATCGTGCCAACAGGCGAAGGAGGCAGACTGCCAAGCCCGAGACTGGCAGTCTGTTTACGTGAAAAGCGCGGGAGAAACCGGATCAGTGACGATGGCGTATCTCGAAGCAGCAATGGATTTTTGCATTGCGCTTGAAGTCCGGGTCCAGCGTCTGTGCCGTGATATCACGAATGTCGAACTCAGCCAGTTGCTCCTGGTCAAGCTTGAAGCGACGATAGTTGTTGGAGAAGATCAATACACCGCCCTGACGCAGGCGTTTCATCGCCTGACGCACCAGCCAGACATGATCCCTCTGCACATCCATCACATCCTGCATGCGCTTGGAGTTGGAAAAGGTCGGCGGGTCCATGAAGATCAGATCGAACATCCGCTCGGCCGGTTCAGCCAACCACTTCATGCAGTCCGCCTGCACCAGTTGATGGTCTTTATCCGCCAGCCGGTTCAGCCTCAAATTCTGTCGCGCCCAGTCCAGGTAGGTCGCTGACATGTCCACGCTCAGCGTGGAGCGCGCGCCACCGACGCCGGCATGAGCCGTCGCGCTGCCGGTATAGCAGAACAGGTTCAGCATATCTCCACCGGCCGCCAGCTGCTGCACCCGCCGCCGCGCCGGACGGTGATCCAGAAACAGTCCGGTATCCAAGTAATCATGCAGATTGACGCGCAGTTGAACGCCCTGTTCGACCACCTCGAAGAAATGACCCTTTTCATCCTGACGCTCATACTGCTGTTGCCCCTGCTGGCGCTTGCGCTGCTTCAGGATCACCTTCTCCTGCGGCAACTCCAGCACCTGCGCCGTCGCTCGCAGCACATCCTGCAGGCGCTCGAATGCCTTGACCGGGTCCACACTGGCCGGCGGTGCATATTCCTGCACCACCGCATGACCGGGGTACAGGTCAACTGCAACGGCATATTCCGGAATATCGGCATCATAGGCGCGGTAACAACTGATCGATTCACGTTTGACCCAGCGCGACAGCTGCTTGAGATTCTTCTTCAGACGATTGGCGAACATCTGTGCCTGCTCGGACAACTGTTCAGGAGCACTTGTCGCCTCCTCGGCCAGCTCGGCGTCCGTACGGGCATGCACACTGAACATCAGCAGCTTGCTGTCGAGCGCACCGTTAAACATTCGGTACTGCTTTTCGGCACGCAGCTTCATCACCTTGCACAGGTCGGGATTGGCCGTGAAAACGGCGGCCTGCCAGCCACCGAAGCAGGTTTTCAGCTTGCTGCCCAAGGCACGGTAGAGGTACATCAGCTCCGGGGTCTCCCCCAGACGCTCACCATAGGGCGGATTGGTAACCAGCAAGCCGGTTTCGGTATCCATTTCACGGCTCAGCTGATCCAGTGGCTGCTGCCGGAAGGCGATCAACTTGTCCACTCCGGCACGACGCGCGTTCTGCAACGCCCGTTGCAGAACATCCGCATCAGCATCATAGCCGTAGAAACAGGCCGATGCCTGCTGCTGCCCCGCCTCACGCCGCTGGCGAGCTTCCTCGATCAGCGTGTTCCAGAGCTGAGGGTCATGCTTGAGCCAACGGCTGAAACCGAATCGCTGTCGCAGCAGGCCCGGTGCAGTATCCGTACTCATCAACGCCGCTTCAACCAGCAAGGTACCCGAGCCGCACATGGGATCCACCAGATAGGGGTAACGCTCCGCATCCGGCCAGCCGGCACGGATCAGCACGGCTGCCGCCAGGTTTTCCTTCATTGGCGCCGCGCCCGCCTTGAGACGGTAGCCACGTCGGTGCAGGCTCTCGCCCGACAGATCCAGCGCCAGCGTTGCACGCCCGCGGTGCAGATGCAGGTTGATACGCAGGTCGGGGTTGGCACGATCCACACTGGGCCGCTGGCCGGTTGCCGTGCGAACCTGATCCACCACCGCATCCTTCACCTTGAGCGCGCCGAAATGCGTATTATTGATTGCCTGGGAGCTGCCATTGAAATCAACCGTCAGCGTGCCGGAAGGACGCAGATGTTCCAGCCAGTCGACCTGAGCCACCAGCGCATAGAGCTGATCGGCCGTTTCAACCTCGCCTTCCGCCAGCGGCATCAGCACCCGGTTGGCCAGTCGTGACCAGAGGCAGATACGGTAAGCCAGTTCCAGCTCGCCCTCGCAGGACACCCCGGCAACCGTTTGCTTCAGGGAATGCGCGCCCAGAGCGGTCAGCTCTTCTTCGAGCAGCAGCTCCAAGCCTTTGGGACAGGTGATAAACAGCTTCATGAACAGCCAAACTCCAAACCTTGAACATAGAGTCTGTCAGCAACCAGGGACAGAGCCTACAACGTGAAAATTATTCATTCTGCCGATCAGCCCAGCCAGCTGGAACCTAACCCATTGATTTATGGTTGATTGCTGCAGCTGCGCTCTGATTGATTCTATTACAGAACGGTAACAGTATAGTTAAATTAAATCGCTTTCGGCGGCGAATTCAGATATCAATAGGGTGTGACGTCACACAAGCAAGAGCGCATACCCGGACACCAACATCCGCGTCCGGGTCAGTATAATCAGAACACGTGAGGCGCAATATGAAGACACAGAAACGAGATCGTACCTCTACTCTGTTCAACCGTGGTTTTGTGGCTGGCTTAAATGGCCGAACCCGTGATACTTGCCCAGTCCAGGCGATCGAGCTGCGAAGTCACTGGATGAGTGGCTGGCGTGAAGGGCGTGAAGCACACTGGGGTGGAATGTCCGGCGTTTCTGCAATTCAATCAAACCCATCTCTTCATTAACGCTCGCTAGCGTTGCAACGGGCAGACTCCATGCGGGTCTGCCCATTCAGCTCGAAACTTACTTGCTTTCTTCCCGTGCACGCAGTTCCGCGATCGCGGCAACAGAGTCCTTCACCAGCTGCGGACCACGGTATATAAAACCGGTATAAATCTGCACCAGGCTGGCACCTGCTTCAATTTTCTCTGCGGCATCAAAGCCTTCGGTAATACCGCCAACACCGATAATCGGCAGCGCACCATCAAGACATTCGGACAGCTTGCGAATAACCGCCGTAGAGCGATTGCGTACTGGCGCACCACTCAGGCCACCGGCCTCATTCGCAATCGGACTGTCTTCAACCCCTTCCCGCGACAAGGTCGTATTGGTCGCTATGACACCGTCAATCTCGTATGTCTTGAAGGCCCCTGCCACCATCGCCAGCTCCTCATCCACCATATCCGGTGCAATCTTGACCGCGATGGGCACGTAACGCCCATGCAGGCGCGCCTGGCGAGCCTGTTCGGTTTTCAGCGCATCCAGCAGGCTGTTGAGGGATTCGCCAAACTGCAGCGTGCGCAGCCCCGGCGTATTGGGCGAGGATACGTTTACCGTGATATAGCTGGCGTGCGGATACACCTTGCGCATGCACAGCAGGTAATCCTCATGCGCCTGCTCGTTGGGCGTATCCTTATTCTTGCCAATATTGATCCCGAGGATACCCTTGTAGCGGCTGCGCGAGAGATTTTTCAGCAGCTGGTCAACGCCCTCATTATTGAACCCCATGCGGTTCACAATGGCGCTGTGCTCCGGAATGCGGAACAGCCGAGGCTTGGGGTTACCAGCTTGAGGCCGTGGTGTCACCGTACCTACTTCAACAAAACCAAAGCCCATCGCCGCCAAACCATCCACGGCGGTTCCGTTCTTGTCCAAACCGGCAGCCAGACCCACGGGGTTGGGAAACTTGATACCCATGACACGGGTTGGCAACTGTTGCTGGGCGGCGCCCATCAAACCGGGAAGTCCCAGTGAGGCGGCCAGATTCATACTGCCCAGTGCCAGCTCATGCGAAGTTTCGGCATCCAGCCTGAACATGAGGGTGCGTGCGAGATCGTATAGCATGGTGATTCACTGCCGGTTGAGGACGGAGGCAGCATTATAGGGCAGGACCGCCGGGTTGAACACTGCTCAACCCAGCCGCTGAACGTCCTGCAACTTGCCCGCATCGTCAAAACGGATGCGAAAACAGCCCCGTATCCCATCATGGGACACCCAGGGCTGCAGGATATTGGCCGGGAACCGGACCCGGCGTCCGTCTCTGGCCCGTACCGAAACGGTCTTCGCTATCCCCTGGTACAATTTCAGGTATTCATCACTGCTGATGCGCAGATCAACAATCAGTTCGTTCATGCCACCTCAGGTATCCAGCTGGGTACTACACCGTGCCATATCGGCCAGTTCCCTGACGGCGACAGTATACATGGCGTAATCCTCGCCGGCGGCATTTTTCAGCTCGTTGAGCATGTTCAGCCAGCGCTGGATATGCGACTGGTTGTGCTCCAGCCAGTCCCCCATCTGCTCCGGCACCGGCCGCTCCCGGTTACGTGCGGAATTCAGCACCGACGCTGTCAGTGCCCGATGCTGAGCATCCAGATCATCCCTGAAGGTATCACGTGCCAGCGCCTGCCAATAGCTGTGAATACTCAGGTCATTCAGCTGGGAGCTGAACCATTGCAGCTGCAGGCGCTCGCCCAGGCCAAAGAACACCTGAGCAGCGGATTCCACCGTGATCTCCTGTTCACGCGCCACCTCAATAATGCTCAGAGCGGCATAGAGCGCGCGTGCTCCGGCCACCACCTGAGCCAATCGAGCCGGCACACCGGCATCAGCATAGCGGGTATAGGCCGCGTGCCAGATTTCGGACGGCTCACCGCACAGCACCTCACCCAAATTACGCGTGATTGCTTCCAGGTGCGGGGCAAAGCTCTGCGCTTCCTGCGCACAGTCCAAGTAAGCGGGCCGGTTGCGCACGAACCAGCGTGTTGCCCGTTTGATCAGGTTCTGCAGGCTGTACATCATCTCGGCCTGAATATCGGCCGATACCTTGTAGTCCAGCGCTTCGACCGCTTCCCAGAGCGGCTGGAGCCCGAAAACATCACGCGCCAATATATAGGCACGGACTACATGTTCGATATCCGCCCCGGTGGAGGTCAGCAGACGGTCGGCAAAGTTGATCCCCATCAGGTTGACCATCTGATTGGCGATCTGGGTCGAGATGATCTCGGCCCGCAACCGGTGCTGCTGCAGGGGGTCACCGAATGCCTGCCTGATATGCTCGGGGAAGGCTGTCAGCAGCTCACGTGCCAGGTAGGGGTCGTCAGCCACGCCCGACGCCAACAGTTTTTCCTTCAAATCCGCTTTGCTGTAGGACACCAGTACCGACAGCTCGGGCCGACTCATCCCCTCGCCCGTGGTCTGCCGATCCGCCAGCACCTCATCGGCAGGCAGGTATTCCAGCTCCCGATTCAGTTTGCCGGCCGCTTCCAACGCATTGATGAAGCGGCGATATTCCGCCAGCGCCGACATCGAGCGCCCTTCTGCCAGTGATATGGCCTGCACCTGACGATAATTGTTTTCCAGTACCAGCTCAGCCACCGCCTCGGTCATATCACTGAGCAACTGGTTGCGCTGCTTCGCGGTCATGTCCTCGTTACTGACCATTTCGTTGAGCAGAATCTTGATATTCACTTCATGGTCAGAGCAGTCAACACCGCCGGCATTGTCGATAAAGTCGGTATTCAGACGACAGCCCTGCGCCGCCAGTGCCATGCGCGCGCGCTGGGTCAGGCCAAGATTCCCCCCTTCTCCGATCACTTTCGCCCGGATTTGCGGCGCGTCCACCCTGAGCCCGTCATTCGACTTGTCGCCCACATCGGCATGGGTTTCATCCGCCGCCTTGATATAGGTGCCGATCCCGCCGTTCCAGATCAGATCCACTTCAGCGCTGAGCAGCGCCGATATCAACTCGTTGGGCGTAATCCGGCTGCCCGACAGCCCCGTCAGGCGCTTGATTTCAGGCGTCAGCGTGATGGATTTGGCCGCACGACTGAACACGCCGCCACCCTTCGAAATCAGGCTGGTGTTGTACTCGCCCCACCCGCCCCTCAATTCGAACAGGCGCTTGCGCTCCTCGTAACTGCCGGCCGGGTCAGGATCGGGGTCAATAAAGATATGCAGGTGGTTAAAGGCAGCCTGTAGACGGATCTTGTCCGAGCACAGCATGCCGTTGCCGAACACATCGCCCGACATGTCACCGATCGCCAGTACGGTAAACGGGTCTGCTGCCGTGTTGATGCCCATCTCGCGAAAGTGCCGTTCCACCGACACCCAGGCACCCCGGGCAGTAATGCCCATTTTTTTATGGTCGTAGCCCTGGCTGCCACCGGAGGCAAAGGCATCGCCCAGCCAGAAACCGTATTCGGCCGCAATCGCGTTGGCGGTATCGGAAAATGTAGCGGTCCCCTTGTCGGCCGCCACAACCAGATAAGTATCATCTTCGTCATGACGCACGACAGCTGGCGGGGGCACCACCTCGCCATTAACCAGATTATCGGTCACATCCAGCAGGGCACGGATGAAAGTCTGGTAACAGGCTACGCCTTCCTGCAGCCATTCGTCACGGCTCATGCCGCCATGCAGCCGGCGCGCCACAAACCCGCCCTTGGCGCCCACCGGCACGATCACGGCGTTCTTGACCTGCTGCGCCTTGACCAGCCCCAGCACCTCGGTGCGGAAATCCTCGTGCCGATCCGACCAGCGTAATCCGCCTCGCGCCACCTTGCCGCCACGCAAGTGCACCCCTTCTACCCGCGGCGAATGCACATAGATTTCGAACATCGGCTTGGGCTCCGGCACCAGCGGTATGTCGCGTGGCGACAGCTTGAAGGACAGGTAGGGTTTGGGCCGGCCATCCGCCTGCTGGTAGAAATTGGTTCTCAGCGTCGCCTTGATCAGAGACAGATATTGCCGAATCGCCTGATCCTCGTTGAGGCTGCTGACGTCCTCCAGTCCCTGCAGCACGCGCTCTTCAATCGCCTCCTGCTGTTGATAGGCGGCATGTTCGGGATCAAAGCGTGCGGCAAAGAGATCGACCAGCAGGCGCGCCAGCTCAACATGGTGACGCAGCGCCAGACTGGTCGCTTCCAGGCTGATCGGAAAACGCATCTGCTTCATGTAACCGGCATAGGCCCGCAGCAGCGCAACCTGACGCCAGTTCAGCTCTGCCCCCAGCACCAGCTTGTTGAAGTCGTCGTTGCTGGCCCGGCCGTACCAGATGTTGAGGAAGGCTTCTTCGAATACCGACTGCATGGTGTCGGTGGTAATTTGCTGCCGACCGGTATAGCGCAAGTTAAAATCATGCACCCAGACACAGTGATCGTCGACCGACACCTGATAGGGGTGTTCATCGATGACGCGTAACCCCAGATTTTCCAGAATCGGCAGTACATCCGACAGCGGCAAGGCTTCACCACGGTGGTAGAGTTTGAAGTTCAGCTCTTCGGGCTCGCGCTCCAGGGCTTCATAGAAGCTCAGTGCCATCGGCTCGGCATCGCTCAGCCCAACCATGTGCTGGATGTCCACCACGGCAGCACGGGGCGTGAAATCGGCACGATAGCCGGCGGAAAACCCCGTGTGGTAGTGGTTATACGCCTTGATACCCTGCTCTTCGCCCAGCATTTCAATCAGAGCATCGTAAAGCTCTTCCTGCCAGCTGCTGGCCGCATGTGAAACCTGCTGCTCCAGTTCAACTTCATCGAAGCTTCTGGTGACCGGCTTACGATCAGAGCGGCGCAGCAGAAACTGGGTTCTGGCCAGCACCGATTCGGAAAAGTAGGTGGTGAATTCTGCTTCATCACAGCCCAGTGCCTGCTGCAATATGCGTTGCACTCGCACCCTGAAGTCGGTGCTGTAGATCTCCCTCGGTACATACACCAGCGCGGAGAAGAACTGACCGTAGTAGTCTCGACGCAGGAACAGGCGAATCTGGCGGCGTTCGTGGATTTGCTGAATCCCCATCGCAATGCGGTACAGCTCATCCAAACTGGACTGGAACAGATCATCCCGCGGATAGATCTCCAGTATCTGCTGCAGTTCTTTCCAGTCATGCCCCCCTTCGGGCAGGCCGGAACGCTGCATCACCGCTTTGAGCTTGTTGCGCACCACCGGGATATCAGTGGAGCCGTGCAGATATACGGCCGAGGTATAGAGACCCAGAAAGCGAGACTCACCGACCAGACGACCGGCCTCGTCAAAGCGCTTGATACTGATGTAGTCGGGATAGGCCGGGCGGTGCACCCGCGACTTGCGCGACGACTTGGTAAACGAAAGCAGGTCCGGCACCAGCGTGAAGGCTCCCGCATCGCGCTCCGGACTGAACAGTGGCCCCTGATCGTGCCCCGCGCCATTGCCCTGCAGCAGCCCCAGGCCACTCCCCGGCACGGGCTCCAGCTGCTGCTTATCTTCGTCTCCGGTCAGCATAAATTCATCGTAGCCAAGGAAGGTAAAATGCTGTTTGAGCCAATGGATAAAGGCGCGTGTTTCTTCAACATCCGCCGGGTCAAAGCTGGCCGGAGCCTGCGCATAGATATCCAGCAGCTCATCGGTTTTCGCCAGCATCTGGTCAAAGTCCCGCACCGTCGCCTGCACATCACCCAGCACATCCAGTAACCCTTGCTGCAAGGCCTTGAGTTGCTCGGGATCAGTATGTCGATCCACCTCAATCGCCACCACCGACTCACGCATGCAATCGGCTCCCGTAGCGCCCGGCTCACACAGCTCCACCAATTGCCCCGCGTCATCTCGTCGAACCATCAGCAGAGTGTTCAATATGGCGTGCAGGGTCAAACCGCGCCGATTCAGTTCCATGCGCAATGAGTCAACGATAAAGGGCATGTCGGTCTGGAGTATTTCGACCACCGTATGGGTAGATTGCCAGCCATGCCGTTCGTAATCCGGGTTGAACACCCTGACCTTGATTGAGCCCGGTGTTCGTTCCTGCAGGAACTGCCAGGCATTCAAGGTCGCACCATACAAGTCGTCCAACCGCCATTTCATCAGATCTGCTTCGGCAAGATGGGCAAAATAGCGCTCGGCAAAACCGATCATTGGCAGCGCACGCTTTTCCGGCAGACGGGTACTGATCATCTCTTTCAGCCGTATCAAGAAATCGGCTTTGCTCTCGGCAGATTGGGAGGACATACCAGGCTCCTTTGGTAAACGGCATTATCGTTTCGGGCAGTATAGTTAAACCCAACTTGAAGTCATGCTAATGGATGTCATGGCTGGCAATAAACACTGCCGCTATCAAGATGATGCATTTAAATTGATATGTCTCCGGCCATCACTGATAATGAAGTTCGTTTTGGAAATGATTTACAGGTATATGGACGTGTCGATGCGTGCATTTTCTGCGCTGCTGCTGGTTGTTTTTTCACCTTGTCTGTTTGCCCAGGTTTCGGTCACGCTTGACCGCTATTCCCTGAGCGCCGCCGACACGCTCAATCTTACCCTGGAGGCGGCCGACCAGATTCAACAGCGACCGGACCTGACGCCGCTGCAACAGGACTTTCGTATTCTGGGCAGCCAGCGCGTGGTGGTGTCCAGCCACTCCTCGGCCTCCCGTGCCGTAACGACTCGCTGGCATCTGCAACTGCGGCCGCTGAATACCGGCAACCTGACTATTCCGTCGCTGCGCCTGGGCGACCAGCTCAGTGAGCCGGTCGCACTCAGGGTCACCGGCGCGGTCCAGAACCGGGCCCAGCCGGACAACCTGTTTCTGAACAGCCAGCTTAGCCAGAACCAGGTCTATAGCCATGCCCAGCTGATCTACACGGCACGCCTGTTTCAGCGTGCGGCCATGACTCAGGCACCGGAATTTTTCCCGCCCAGCATGTCCGGCGCTCTGGTGGTCAAACTGACCGATCCACGCACCTATAAGGCCGATCATAATGGTGAAAGCTGGCACGTGAGCGAGCAGACGTTTGCCCTTTTCCCATCCGAAATTGGGCTGCACACACTGCTGGGAGCCGAAATCAAGTCTGAAAGCCCCTCCTCTCCACGCCTGACACCCGAGCGCTTTGAGGTTGAGGTACTGCCTCCCGCACATGAAAATACCCGTGGTTACTGGCTACCGGCCGAGCGCGTCAGTCTGGATGAAAACTGGAGTACCCAGTCCATGCTCCAGCCCGGTGAGACTTTTGTCCGTGAAATCACCCTGACAGCACTGGGCCTGCCAGCCGATGCGCTGCCGACGCTATTTACTCAGCGCAATGATGACTATTTCGCCCAGAAGGAAGATGTCAGCCTGACCGAAACCCAGACACCACAGGGGCTGATCAGCACCCGTACCGAACGCATTCGCATTGAACCCCTGGGGCCCGGCACTCTGACCCTGCCTGCCATCGATCTGCACTGGTGGAACACCCTCAGCGGCCAGGCTGAAACCGCCACTCTGCCAACACGGGCCATTGAGATCGCCGAGCCGGCACCAGTGGTGTTCGAGCCTGCACCCCAGCCTGAAGCCGTGCCAGCCCCCAACAATACGGACATCTGGCTGCGCATTGCCCTTGGACTGGGCCTTGCATGTCTGGCGACCACAGCGGGCTGGGCATATACCTGGCGCCAGCTCAGACGTGAACGCGGCCGCCTGCACGAAGATGACGAACTGGAGGCGCAGCGCCGTGCCCAGAAACTATTGATGTCACACCAGCGTGCAGAGCGTAACACCTTCCAGGCACTGGCCATCGCCTGCCAGCAGAACGATGCCGAGACAGCTCGAACCCGCCTGATTGAGTGGAGTCAGAACTTCTGGCCGGAGCAGGAAATAGATTCCATGGAAGGCCTGTGTGAAGCCGCCCACAGCCAAACCATGGACCTGCTGATACTGGATCTTGACCAACATCTGCACACTGGCAGTTATGAGTGGCAGGGAGACCTTCTGCTGGAAGCAGTAGAGACCCTGCGCCAGAAACGCCTGCGCCAGAGCGACCGGGAAATGCCAACCGAAGTTGAACCGATGGCGCTGGCATCCTGATGATCAGGCTGGCTTGATGATGGTACGCAGCGCCGTTTCCAGTGAGCGATACTTGAACATGTAACCTGCTGCATGCAGGTTGGCAGGCACCACCCGCTGCCCCTCTACCAGCAGCTCACTGGCCTCTCCCAACAGCATCTTCATCAGCATCGCGGGCATGCGAAAATACGTGGGACATCCCAACACCTTGCCCAGCGTTTGGCTGAACACTTCATTGGTGACCGGCTCCGGCGCTGTCAGATTGAACGGACCGCGCAGGGACGGGTTATCCAGCAGATAGAGAATCGCGCCCACTTCATCGTCCAGATGCACCCAGGACATCCATTGCTGCCCCGTTGCTATCGCGCCTCCCAACCCGGCCTTGAATGCCGGCAACATTTTGCCCAGCGCCCCTCCGCCAGCCCCCAGCACCACGCCGGTACGAATCAGACATACCCTGATCGATGCCGATTCAGCCGCCAAGGCTGCCTGCTCCCAGTCATGGCACAGCTGATGAGCAAAACCCGACGCCGTCGCCGAGTCCTCCTTCAGCACTTCATCATGATGAGAACCGTAATATCCAATCGCAGAACCACTGACCAGTACAGCCGGTACCGGGTCCCGTGCCTCCATCCAGGCAACCAGTTGCCGCGTCAGGTCAATGCGGCTTGAGCGCAACAGGGCCTTGCGTGACTCCGTCCAGCGCTTGTCCACGATAGGTGCTCCCGCCAGATTGACGACTCCGTCGATCCTGCCGGTCACCGCACGCAAGCTGCTCACCACCTGCACCCCTTCGCGCTCAGGCACCCGCTCGGGAGTCCGGCTGAGAATCACCACCGAATCTCCCCGTTGCACCAATGCTCGCGTCAGAGCCTGTCCTATAAACCCGCTGCCACCGGTTATCAATATCCGCATTTTGCCTCCTCCATGAACGTTTCGGGTAGTATTACGCCGAGCAATCGATCACAGATCCCTATCGAGAGGTTAGCACAGTATGTTTACAGGCATCGTACAGGGTACGGCACAGATAACGGCCCTGACCCGCAAGACCGATTTTATGCAACTGGAAATTGAATTGCCTGCAGACTGCTGCGATCGACTGGCAGAAGGTGCCAGCATCTCGCTTAACGGCACCTGTCTGACTATCACCGGATTCAGCGGAAGCCGAGTTAAATTTGATGTGATTGACACCACGCTGGCGCTGACCAACCTGGGTGAGCTGACAGTGGGATCACGGGTGAACTTCGAACGCGCCGCGCGTATTGGCGACGAAATTGGCGGGCACCTGATGTCCGGACATATCCTGTGCTGTGCACCGGTCATTTCGGTGGAATACCCGGACAACAACTGTCACATCCGCTTCGCTACCCCCGAAGCAGCTGCGCCCTATTTGCTGCCCAAGGGGTTTGTCGGACTGAATGGCTGCAGCCTGACTCTGGTGGACGCTGATACCGACAGCTTCAGTGTTGCCCTGATACCGGAAACACTGGAGCGCACCACCTTTGCAAGTCTGCAGCCCGGTATGCGAGTTAACCTGGAGGCCGATCCTCAGACTCAGGCCGTAGTCGCAACGGTACAGCGCTATCTGGATAACCAGCGCTGATCAGGGTTCCTCTTCCCGATTCATATCTTCCAGCAGTGCCCGATAGAGTTCGCGGTACTGCTCAGCCTGATGCTCACCGAACAAGGGATCTGCAGGCCGGGGAATCTGCTGCTCAAGCTGCTGCCAGTCCGCTTCCGACGCCAGAGCATCCAGGCGCGGGAAGATCTCACCTTCCTCAAAATCCAGATGCCGCTTTTCTGCCGACACAAAGGCGTCCAGCTGGTCGGTAAAACGATCCATGGGCACAACCGCGTCGTTCAGGATCGCCTCTATCGACTCGGACAACGTGCCCGAAAGCTGCTTCAGCGTCTGATGCTCCTGCTCACAGGCTGACAGCCGCTGATCCAGCTCGGCATCGCGCCCACGGAAAAATTCGTACATGATATCTTCGTGCGGGTGGTGGTACTGATCGGCATAATCGCCCACATAGCTGACCACGTCCGCCATCAATGAAAAGTCTGGATGCACACCGTCTCGCAGACGCGCCACCTTGCGCTCCAGAATATCCAGCAGCCGCGTCAGGTTGATATGGTCTTGGTGCAGTTCCGAAAGGGTATTCATCTTGGCACGCTCCGATGACATTGGATACCCTCAACTATAGCTGACTGAGATGGCCTCTTCTTGACATCTGTCAACCGCTGAACAGTCAATGATTGCCATTGCCATCACTGTCGAGCAGATCCAGCAGCATGCCCAGCTTGTGTTCAATGTCTTGCAACAGGTGCTGCCCCTGATCATTGATGACCGGCGCAATGCTGTTTTCCAGCTGGACAATACCCGCCTGACTCTGGCGCAGTGCCTGCATCAGATTACGCGAGCGCTTTTTGTTACTGTCGGTTTGCTGCTCGATGCGGGACAGCGTTCTTTGCAGCTGCTGATCCAGCTCATACAGACGCTCACTGACCCCCAGCATTCCCTCACTCAGGGCATGACTGACACTGCCCAGCTGGTGCTCCAGCTGCTGCACGGCGGTGCGGAAACGCGACAGAAACAGCTCACCCTCACGCTCCATGAAAATGGCCAACAGTTCTTCAGGCAGCATGGCCCGGTTACGGCCATCAGTGCGAATGGCATATTCGCCACGCTGAGTGCAGTGCGGCTTGTAAACTCCGCTGGGGATTTCGACGCGGAGAATCGGTTTGGACGCCGCCAGGTTTTCGGTAAAAATCTGGATTTCGACGATGGGAATGCAGCCAGTAGATTTATTGACCAGTGTCAGACGGGCCTTGTCATCAACTTCACAGCCCACCACACGACCACGCTGCACGCCATCACTGGTGGTGTATTCGTCGATACCGATCAGGAGAGTGCCACCGAAGGGGGCATTGGCAAAGGCAACGAGGTCCGAGCTTTTAACCGCCTGAACCTCGCGTTTGAAATCGACGTTGAGCCCCTCCGGCAGCGACAGCAGGTGTCGTGTCCGGCCACTCAAACGTCGATATTCACGCTGCATGGGTCAACGACCACTCAGCCATAGAGTGCTTCGTTGAACGGGTCCAGCGGTGTTTCCAGCTGATCGTCATTGCGACGGTACAGGATGCGGCCTTCAAACTTCAGGCCTTTGGAGGCGAACCAGCGCTCTGCCACCTCCTTACCCTCTTCCGCCTGGCTCAGGCGGTACCAGGCCGCTACGATACGGTAGAAATACAGACCGAACAGACCTGCAGCCGCACCAAGGAAAAATTCTGAGGCCAGCGCAAACACCATCAGCACGACGCCTGCCACCCACACACGGCTGCCACGAGAATCCTTCAGGATCTCATTGATAGTCAGGCTCTGATCATGAAATTTCAAATAACGACGGTAGTTCTGCTGGAGGTCAAATTTATCGCTTGAATCAAAATAGGCTTCCATCGGTATATCCTTAACCAGTTTATTATTACTGGGCCCCACAAAGGGCCCTGATTTCACTTGAGTTACACAAGACTCTTGCTGACTACTTCATATACATCAGCCGAGAGGTCTGCGGTATCCATCATTCGTTGTAGCTGCTTCTGCATCAGTGCCCCACGCGCCTTGTCATAGCGCTTCCAGCGCGTCAGGGGGGTCAACAGACGCGAGGCAACCTGTGGATTCTGCTGATCCAGATGCAGAATCCAGTCCGCCAGCCAAGCGTAACCGGCACCATCTTCACGGTGGAAGTGTACCGGATTCTGCGCGCAGAAGGTGCCGATCAACGAACGTAATTTATTCGGGTTGCGGGCATCAAATACCGGGTGCGAGCTCAGCTTTTGCACGCGCTCAAGCGCGCCATCCGCCGGATCCGATGCCTGCACGGCCAACCACTGATTCATGACCAGCGATTCATGCTGCCACTGCAGATAGAACTGCTGCAGCATTTCATGCCCGGTTTCACGGTGGCAGGAATGTACCACCATAGCCAATGCGGCCTGCTGATCGGTCATATTATCACTTTGCTGGTACTGCTGATGCGCCAGTTCAAGCCAGGGCTCTCGCCCTGTCGCCATCAAATAGCCCAACGCCAGATTTTTCAGGCTGCGACGCCCAACCGATGCCGCATCCACGGCATAGGCTGCACCACTGGCATCACAACGCTGATATACCACCAGCCACTGCTGCTCCAGCGCATCGGCCAACGCCTTGCGCATGAATTCACGTACCACGTGAATGGCTGTGACATCGATTTCATCGGCCAGTTCACTCAGCAGCGCCTCGGAGGGCAGGCGCAGGCACTGAGCCAACATGGCAGACTCCAGCGTTTCGTCCTGCAGCAGCTCGGCCCAGGCCTGCACCAGTGCCTGCGGCAATTGCAGCTCCCGCCCTGCCCGGTAATCATCAATCATGCCCTGCATCAAGCGAATACACAGGCGCTGCCCCGCATCCCAGCGATTGAAACCATCGCTGTCATGACGCAGCAGCATCAACAGCTGCTCATCGCTGTAATCATATTCAAGCTTCACCGGTGCCGAAAAACCACGCAGCAGTGAGGGTACCGGTCGCTCTGGCAGATTCCGGAAGCGGAAGGTTTCATCCTCTTCAGTCACCTCCAGCACACCCGCCTGCAGCTCTTTTCCTTCTGCATCCAGCAGGCCAAATGCCAGCGGCAGGTGATAGGGCTGCTTGTGTTCCTGACCTGGTGACGGCGGACAGCTTTGCTTGACTCGCAGACAGTATTCACCGCTGTCGGCATCGTAGGCATCCGTTACCCGCAGTCGGGGCGTGCCCGCCTGAGAATACCAGCGTCGGAACTGGCTCAGGTTACGCCCGGAAACCGTTTCCATCGCCGCCACGAAATCATCCGTGGTAACAGCCTGGCCGTCATGGCGTTCAAAGTAGAGATCACTGCCCTTGCGGAACTGCTCTGGCCCCAACAGGCTGTGCAGCATACGCACGACTTCGGCACCCTTTTCATACACGGTCAGGGTATAGAAGTTGGAAATCTCGATATAGGATTCCGGGCGCACCGGGTGCGCCATGGGACCGGCATCTTCGGCAAACTGTGCCGTGCGCAGCAGGGACACGTCCTCAATGCGCTTCACCGTGCGTGAATTCATATCCGCCGAAAACTCGGCATCACGAAACACGGTAAAGCCTTCCTTGAGGCTAAGCTGGAACCAGTCGCGACAGGTCACTCGGTTGCCGGACCAGTTATGGAAATACTCATGCGCGACCACCCCTTCTACGCGCTGAAAGCCCACATCTGTGGTGGTATAGGGGTGCGCCAGCACGCAGGAGGTATTGAAGACGTTAAGCCCCTTGTTCTCCATCGCGCCCATATTAAAGAAGTCTACCGCGACGATCATGTAGATATCCAGATCGTACTCACGGCCATATACGTCTTCATCCCAGCGCATGGCGTTCTTCAGCGACGCCATGGCAAAGTCCAGCTTGTCGAGATCCTTGCGCTCAGCG
>Ga0193959_1000252_pt1 | contig 22125 bp, 24 predicted proteins | sample FB_2_MG_FD_140333 | JGI IMG/M metagenome (GOLD analysis project Ga0193959, IMG submission 140333) | Microbial mat bacterial communities from the Broadkill River, Lewes, Delaware, United States - FB_2_MG | ecosystem: Environmental > Aquatic > Freshwater > River > Microbial mats | place: USA... | reverse complement strand
TTTTAGATTCTAAACACTCCATTCTAAATTCATTTGCCAATACTTCAAATGGTAGTTGTGATACACAAGCATGCCAAAATGCTTTAAGTGGCAAATCAAATACACAAACGAGCACAAACTATGATGGCAATCTAGTTTTATCCTCTTATGCTCCTATTAAAATAGGCAAAGACTTACAGTGGGGGATTATCTCTGATATTTCTAAAGCCGAAATTTTAATAACACCTCAAACAATTAGAGATAAACTTATCTTAACGGCGAGTTTTGTGCTACTTATTGTTATTGCTGTTTCTTATCTATACATTTCTAAAACTGTTATAAGCCCTATTAACGCTCTAAAAGAAAAAATACTTGAAATATCTTCTAACCATGATTTAACACAAAAAGTAAGTACAGACACAACCAAAGAAATTATGCATATAGCGCATAGTTTCAATACTCTTTTAGAAACGCTACAAACACTAATCGCAACCGCAAAAAGTGCTTCTATACAAAACAGCTCCATCTCTCACGAACTCTCTGCTTCGGCAAATAAAGTTGGTAAAAATGTGGAGAGTTCAGTAACCATAGTAACGCAAGCCAATACTCAAGCAAAAGAGGTAAAAAATAAAATAATACACTTCATATCCAATGCCCAAGAGAGTAAAAAAGACATTTTAAAAGCAAATGAAAATTTATCTAATGCCAGAAAAAACATCATTTCAATGGCATCAAAAGTACAATTAACAGCAACTGCAGAAGAAGAGATGGCTCAAAACATGAATACTCTCTCAAAAGATGCGCAAGAGATAAAATCTGTTTTAACAGTTATATCTGACATTTCAGACCAGACAAATCTTTTGGCTCTAAATGCAGCTATCGAAGCAGCAAGAGCAGGAGAACACGGTCGTGGTTTTGCCGTGGTAGCTGATGAAGTAAGACAACTTGCTGAGAGAACTCAAAAGTCATTAGATGAGATAGATGCAACTATAAGTGTTGTAATCCAATCTATAAACATAGCATCTACAAAAATGGATGCTAATTCTCATGAAATCCAAAAATTAGCAAAAATTTCTCAAACAGTAGAAGAAAACATCCATGCAACAACCAATATAGTGCAAAGTGCCGTCATCACCAATGACCAAACTGTCAATGACTTTGAAAATACAGGAAAAGATGTAGAAACTATAGCTCTTAAAGTAGAAGAGATAAATGATATATCCTCTAGCAATGCAAGAAGAGTAGATATAATAGCAAGTGCAGCTGAAAATCTAAATCAACAAACAAGTAAACTCAATTCTCAACTTGAAGTTTTTCATACATAGTCTCATTTTAAACAATATAGCTAATTTGCCCTCAAAGCATTTCTTGAAGCTTTATCGACAAGTGTAAAAAACTTATCTATACTGTTTTTTTCGCTTTTTGGTTTATGTCCTTTTACTTTTATAAATTGACATTTGATTTTATCTGTAACTTGGTAAAACTTTTTATAAAGTTCGTGGTTTGCAATCTTTTTGTTTTTACTTGTTAAGTAGTCGTTTTTTTCAAACTTCTCGCGTCTTTCAAATAAACCCAAAATATTTTGGCAATCTGTAAAAACAACTAACTCTTCATCATCAAGATTAATTTGACTTAACGCCCATAAAAAAGTTTCTAATTCAAGTTTGGTAGATGATGTATCTTCAAATCTTTTTACTTTTACTCTGTGTTTTAAAGTCTCATCATAAGCGTCATTTTCTTTTACATGTAGATATGCCCCAAAGCCTATATTTTGTTTAGGATTAACACTGCCATCAGTGAATAAAAAATGTTTTTGTTTCATGAAAAATTATAGCATACCAACATTGATTTTGTTGTTTTTATTTTCTAAAAACCCTAAATTAGAAAAAAGTGGGTATACTAGAGAGACATATGAACATATGGTTGTTCGAGCAAACAGGTTTTTCTTCTCTCTTTTCCCCGTTTCTACACAAAAGATTGTTCAATAAAGACAATTAAGTCCATTATAAATTCTTTATCTTTAGACAAAGTATATGGCATAAAGGAAACACTATTAGTCTATTTAAACTAGGAGTCATTGGAACTTCAAAAAAAGAAGATGAGCAACGCATGCCTATTCATCCTGCACATTTAATGCGTATTCCAGAAAATATTCGTCATCAAATGATATTTGAAGAGGGTTATGGCAAACCTTTTGGTATCGATGATTCAAAGATAGCAGATATGACAGGGGGCATGGCTTCTCGCTCTGCACTACTAAAAAACTCCGATACACTTATCATAGCGAAACCAATTCCCGCTGATTTACAAGAATTACGTGAAGGGGGTACATTATGGGGTTATCCACATTGTGTTCAACAAAGAGCTATGACACAAATTGCAATCGATCGTAAACAAACGCTCATTGCTTTTGAAGATATGTTTGTATGGGGTCCTAGAGGAGAAGTTGGGCGACACACCTTTTACAAAAACAATGAAATGGCAGGATACTGTGCTGTACTACATGCTCTCCAACTCAAAGGGATAGATGGGCATTACGGTAATCAGAGAAAAGTGATAATTTTTAGTTTTGGTGCAGTGAGTCGTGGAGCAATATACGCTCTTAAAGCACATGGATTTAGAGATATTACAATCTGTATCCAAAGACCTGATCATGAAGTACGAGAAGAGATACTTGATTGTGATTATGTTAATGTTCTTCCTGGAAAAGATAAAGAAGCTCGTATGATTGTCATTGAACATGATGGCACAAAAAAACCTCTATGTAATCTTATAAGTGAATCAGACATCATCATCAATGGAACTTTTCAAGAGCCTGATAGTCCAGTAGATTATGTGATTGAAGAAGAAAAATCATGTCTTAAGCCAGGTTGTCTTATCATTGATATTAGTTGTGATGAAGGCATGGGATTTTACTTTGCTAAGCCCACCACATTTAAAAAACCGATGATTAAAGTAGGTTCAGTTGACTATTATGCTGTGGACCATACACCTAATTATCTTTGGGAAAGTGCTTCTAGATCAATTTCAGCTGCGCTTATCGTTCATTTAGAAACCGTCATGGGCGGTCATAAAGATTGGCAAGAAAACGAAACTATCAGGCAAGCTATCAATATAGATAAAGGCGTGATTCAAAAACTAAATATTTTACTGTTTCAAAATAGGCAAGCACAATACCCTCATATGCCTATTGAAACATTAACCAATAAAGAGATAAATAATTAAAAAGGAAATGCAAATGAAGATGCAAGATGTAGCAAAATATATGCTAGAAGAGTTAGAAAAAAATGGAGTTTTATACCAAGAAGGATTAGTTAATACTATAAAAGAGAAGTTTGGTGAACAATTTATTTTTGCAAATAGTTATGGAACATTATCTATAGATAGAGTAGTTATAAGAGAGTTTAATAAGCTAAAAAATAAAGATGTTCTTTGGGATAAAGAAGAGCACTGTTGGAGATAATTTTACATTAACCTAGAAAAAAATAAGTTGCAATGATATAATGCTCTTTAAAAATTTAGGACCACTTATGAATACAATTGAAAAAATATTAAAAAATCAAAAAGTTGTTGTAATAGATGGAGCACTTGGAACAGAGTTAGAAAGAAAAGGATATGAGCTTAACGACTCCATCTGGTCAGCTAAGTTTTTGATGGAAAATCCAAGTGCTATTACACAAGTGCATCAAGACTATCTTGAAGCAGGAGCTGATTGTATCATTACTGCTAGTTATCAAGCGAGTTTTGAAGGCTTTATGAAAAAAGGGCTTACAAAAGAAGAAGCCAAAGCTCTTATACAAAGTGCTATTGAGATAGCCAAACAGACAAGAGATACTTTTTGGTTATCCCATAAAAAAAACAGAGAAAAACCTCTTGTTGCTGCTTCTATAGGTCCATATGGAGCATTTTTGGCTGATGGTTCAGAGTTTAGAGGGAACTATAAAATAACCGAGCAAGAGCTAGTAGATTTTCATAAAGAACGTATGCAAGCTATCCTTGAGGCAAAGCCAGATTTACTTGCACTTGAGACTATGCCCTCTTTTCAAGAAGCAAAAGCACTATGTAAACTTTTAAAAGATTTTCCAAATGCTCAAGCATGGTTGAGTTTTAGTGCAAAAGATGAAAACCATATAAATGATGGCACTCCAATCAAAGAGTGTGCAAAGTGGCTTGATAATCAAGAGCAAATAGTAGCAATCGGCATCAACTGCACCGCTCCACAATATATCTCATCTCTTATCTCACAAATTAAAGAAGTATCGACTAAACCTATCATTGTCTATCCAAATGCTGGTGGTAACTACAATGCTATAACAAAAAAATGGAATACAGAAGAGGAAATTTCATCATATAAATCAAAAGCACAATTATGGTATAAAAAAGGAGCTAGTCTCATTGGAGGATGTTGTCAAACTACCCCAAATGATATCAAACAAATAACTCAATGGCTGAAAGAAAATCAATAAGAGCATTTTAGTTTATTAAAAAGTTATAAAATATACAAAACAAGGAAATTTGGATGAAACATTCAGACAAGAAATTATGACTAAATTTCTACATATTTCTTTTTTCCTATTTATATTTTTAACAATACAACTTTTTGCACAATCTATCAATGACAAATCAACACAACTCCATCTCACAGAAAATGAAAAAATATGGCTTACGCTACACCCTGTTATAAAAGTAGGGATAGATCCAGATTATGCTCCTTATGAATAAGTAGTGGGAAAAGGGGACAGAATATATAATTATCAAATAAAGTGCTTATAGAAAAATTTGATAATTCCTTCCAAAGACAAAGCCCTTATGGAGAAAATAATTGGGTAAGACTATAGCTATAAAGTATGATATAATATCAACCATAAATCCTAGAGGAAGACCTAAAAAAAGTAATAGTAAATGAGTAAAAGTGGCCTGTCCCCTTTTATCTTTGAATGGAGTTTATTTGATAAAACATATAATTCTTTTATTATTATTTGTTAGTTTGGTATGGTCTCATCCACATACATTTATAGATCTTTATCCAACTTTACATGTAAAGAATAATACTATTATAAAAACTCATATAAAATGGAAAATGGATGATATGACATCATCCATGCTAATAATGGAATTTGATTTAAATGCAGATGGAGCAATAGATAAAAAAGAGAATACTTTTGTATATAAAAACTATTTTCTTTCATTAGAGCAAAACAATTATTATATGGATATATTAGTTGAAGATCAAAGCATACCTTTATCGAGTATTTCAAATTTTAAAGCAAGTATAGAAGATAACAGGCTTTGTTATTCTTTTGATATAATTCAAAACTTAGATATAAAAAAAACAAAATTTGAATTTTATGATAAAGATTTGTTTGTAGCTTTTATGCTTAAAAAAGAGTTTGTTACAGCAGAAAATAAAAAGGTCAAAATTATTGGTATAGATAAAGATTTTTACTACATAAATAGATTGGAAATAGAATGACATATGGTGATTTTTTGCATCTACTTGTACAATGGCAATATAAATTAAATAGTTATATATCAACCACAATTAGAAGCTTAAATGATGAAAATTCACTTAGTGTTTCTTTAATTATACTTTTTGTTGCATTTGTTTATGGAGCTATTCATGCAGCAGGTCCTGGACATGGAAAAGCTTTAGTGGCTTTTTATTTTACATCAAATAAAAGTGATTATAAAAAAGCTTTTAAAATGGGATATCTTATATCTATCTTTCATGCTATTTCTGCTTTGATATTTACACTTGGAATATTTTTTATACTAAAAACTATGTTTAGACAAAATTTCAATCATTTTTCAAATATAGCAATGCAAATAAGTGCTGTTATGATTATGGGAGTAGGACTTTTTCTTATGTATGAAGCATATAAACACAGAAAAGAGAAAGAAAAAAGCATAAAAAAACAAGAAAAAAGCTTTATTGCTGTTGCGTTTAGTGCTGGTGTTGTACCTTGTCCTGGGGTCATGACTATAGTCTTATTTTGTTTAGTTTTAAAACAGTTTACTTTAGGTATTTTGGCAGCTATTGCTATGAGTATTGGTATGGGACTAACTATCTCTCTAGCAGGCATATTTTCGATTGCTATTAATAATAAAACTTCCAATAAACTACAAGAAAAAGCATATATATTGGAAATAATAAGTGCCTGTCTGATATTTTGTTTAGGACTGTTCCTTTTTTTAGCATAAATAAATTACAATAATTTTCTTTACATGTAAAGAAAAAAAGGATTACTTTGAAAAAGATATTTTTATTACTTTTATTACCATTATTCCTCAACGCTTGCGCTTTATGCTCATTAGCTATTCCAAAGATTTCAGCAAATATAAATTTTAATATCACAGAAAATAGGATAAAACAGCTAGATATTTCATGGGTATTTTCTAAATCATTTACGACACAGTTGTTAGAAAGTTATGACAGCAATGCAAATGGAAAATTTGATGCTATAGAAATGGTACAAATGAATGATATTCTTTTTTCTTATGTAAAACCTAGGAATCATTTGACATATATAAGCACTTATACTAATGGAGCATCTGAGAATGCATCAAAGATATCTTTTGAAGCCAAAAATAGTAGTATATTTATAAAAGATGAAAAATTACATTTTGATTTTTCTTTATTTATGGATTTATTATTAGAAAAAGGTAAAGTTTTTAAAGTTGTTTTTGAAGATAGTGAAGGATTTTTTGATTTTAGAGTAGTACAAAGAGAGCAATTTAAAATAGACAATAATCTTTGGGTTATACCAAATATAAATTTTCATTTTGCTTTTTATGAAATCACTTCACAACCTACAAAAATTGAAAAGAAAAAAAGTCTTAAAGAGTTAATAACTCCAAAAAAAGAACAGAAAAAGGAAAGTTATATTAGCTTTCTTGAGAATGTACTCAAAGAGTATACTCAAAAATTAAAATCGCTCATGAGTGAAAGAGACTCTTTTGCTAAAGTTTTTTCTTTAGTTATATTTTCTTTTTTGTATGGATTCTTTCATGCTCTTGGTCCTGGACATGGCAAAACTCTTGTTGGTAGCTACTTCTTAGCTAGCGGAGGAAATTGGATTGAGGCTGCTCTTATGGCTCTTCGTATAGGTATTATCCATGTAGCAGGTGCTTTTTTACTCGTTATGAGTTCTATTTATATCATACAAACATTTATTTCAAAAATGCTCAATGATGTCACCCTTTATACAAGTTATTTCTCAGGAATATTGATAGTTTCTATATCATTTTGGATGTTGCTAAAAAAGTTAAAACCAAAAGCTCATGAGTCAAGTTGTTCCTGTAGTTCTTGTGCTACTCATTCAACTAAAAAACATTGGGCTGTGGCTTTTGCAGCTGGAATTGTTCCTTGTCCTGGAACTGTAGTTATCTTTTTATTTACTTTTGTAGCAGGAAATTATCTAATAGGCTTTTTAAGTGCGATATCCATGGCTCTAGGTATGAGTTTTGTTATCTTTATAAGCTCTATTTTTGGACAACTCCTTAATGATAAGCTAACAAATAAAATATCTATACTTCCATCAATTTTAGAATATATAGCTATAGTATTTATGCTTATTTTAGGAGTGACATTAATACTCTTTCCAGTTAGTTTTTAAAAAATCAAATACTACCTCTAAATGTACAAATATGCAATTATAACTTAGAGAAAAAGACAGCTACTTTGTAACGATAACAATTATCAATATTATATTATTTTAAGGAAATAAAGAGTAAACTTCCAGAATTAATTTTTACAAAGGATTGTTATGTATCTTGATAATATTTTAAAAGGTCAAAAATGTAAAATCAGAAGTATTAATTCTGATAATCTAAAATTGAAACAAAAGCTTCTTGATATGGGTTTTGTTTTTGGTGCTCAGTTAGAAATAGTAAGAGAAGCGCCTTTGTATGATCCTATGGAATTAAAAATCCATAATTATCTTGTGAGTCTTAGAAAAAGTGAAGCAAAAATTTTAGAAGTTGATTTAATATGATAAAAATAGCTCTAGCTGGACAGCCCAATTGTGGAAAATCTACAATTTTTAATCTTGTGAGTGGTATAAATCAACACATTGCAAACTATCCTGGTGTTACAGTTGATAAAAAAGTTGGTCGATTCTCTTATAATGATAAAAAAATTGAAATGGTTGATTTGCCAGGTACTTACTCTTTTAGTTCATATTCACTTGAAGAAAGAGTAGCAAAAGAGTTTATTTATAATGAAAAACCAGATGTAATTGTAAATATAGTAGATGCCTCAAATATAAAAAGAAATTTATACCTTACATTTCAACTTTTAGAAATTGGTATCCCTGTTGTAGTAGTTTTAAATATGATGGATGTTGCTACTAGAAGAGGTATACAAATTGATAGTCAAAAAATAGAAAAGATGCTTGGTTGTAAAGTTATAGAAGCAAGTGGGGCTAAAGGCAAAGGCTCAGAAGAAATCATGCAAGCTATTACAACTACTTATGAAGAGACTTCTCATTACCAAGCTTTTAAAATAAACTATGAAGAACTTGAACCTAGCATTAAAGAGATTGAAGATTCTATAAATGCAACAAATCATGCTCTTAACAAAAGATGGCTAGCTATAAAACTCCTTGAAGGAGATACAACTATTATAGAACAACTTAGTAAAGATGTTCCTAATATAAAAGAAAAAATTTTACAAAAAGAGTTCACATTTCATGAAAAATTTGATAAAGATATAGCACCATTTTTAGCAACAATAAGATACGATTCTGCTGATATTATTTATCATAAATGCATAAAGAATACTAAGGAGAAAAGTGAAACAGTTACAGATATAGTAGATAAATTTATTTTAAATAGATGGCTGGCTTTTCCTATTTTACTTTTAATAATGTTCTTAGTTTATGAGTTATCTATCGTTTATGGTTATAAACTTACAGATTATACATGGCCAATATTAGCTACATTTAAAAACTTTGTTATAGATTTTCTTCCAGAAGCAAATTTTGCAGATGTACCCATGATCACAGGCTTTACTGTATGGATGATCAATAGTGCAAATGCTTTGTTAAATTATATTCCTATATTTTTTATCCTTTTTGCTTTGATAGCTGTTATGGAAGATGTTGGTTATATGCCAAGAATGGCTTTTATACTTGATAAATTATTTAAAAAGTTTGGATTGCATGGTCAATCTACTCTTCCTCTAGTTCTTGGTGGAGCTATGGTTGGAGGGTGTGCAGTACCTGGTGTTATGGCAACAAAGGGAATTGCAGACGATAGAGCTAGAATGGCAACTATTTTAACAGTGCCTTATATGAACTGTTTAGCAAAAGTTCCTTTTTACACGCTAATTTTAGGTGCATTTTTTAAGACGGAAATGGCAATCATGATGTTTTATATTTCAACAGTCACTATTTTTATAGCATTGATTGTCGCAAAAGGTTTAACATCTACTGTATTAAAAACAAGAGAAACTGCTCCATTTGTAATGGAACTTCCACCATATCATCTTCCTACTTTTAAAGGTGTCATTTTAAGAGCATCTCAAAGAGTATGGGTATATATCAAAAAAGTTGTAACTATTGTTTTAGCAGTTGCTATAGTCCTTTTTGCAATGCTCCAATTCCCAGGTATTAGTGATGAATCAACCCAAAAGTATGATGCACTTGTAAAAAAATCAATAACCAAGTTTGATAAAAAAGTAAAAAAATCTACATACTATGATTTAGTAGATAAAAAAGATGAAGTATCAACTCTTTTAAATTATTATGATAATTATAAAGCAAAAAGAATGGTAGCGTCGGGTAAAAGTGGGGCCCAAGCTATTGATGATGAATTTATAGAAAAAAATGAAAAACTGTTTAAATTTATAAAACCACAAAAAGATAAAGAGGCTAAAAAAATAAATAAAGCTTTAAGAAAACTTTCGAAAGATAGAAAAAAAGTTTTAAGAGCAATACAAAATGAAAAAATAGAAAATAGCTTTTTAGGGATGGCTGGTCGATCAATGGAACCTATTACGAAGTATGCTGGGTTTGATTGGAAGATAAATGTAGCATTTTTAAGCTCATTTGCTGCTCGTGAAAGTGCAGTAGCAACCCTTGGTTCACTCTATGAAAACAACAAAGCAGATAACTTAAGAGCAGAAGAAGCAATGGCGAAAAATAGTGGATATACCCCACTTCATGCCGTAGCAATTATAATCTTTATGATTTTAACACCGCCTTGTATAGCTACGATGATAGTTGTAAAACTACAAGCAAATAGCTATAAATGGATGATATTTGCAATATTTTTTCCAATAACCATAGGAATTATTATATCTTCAAGTATATTTACTTTTGGAAAGATATTTGAAGTAAGTGGTCTTGATACAATGACATATTTTTATGTAATTGTTGTTTTCATAGCATTAGTATTAGGACTTATTCCACAAAAAACGATAAATTGGATTGGTGGATTTAGCAATAAAAATTTAAAAAGGAGAAAAGATGTTTAAAAACATTTTAATAGGGCTTTTAATAGCCTCAAGCAGTGCATTTGCACATTCAGCAATTATGAGTTGCTTCGATGAAGGAGATGGATCAGTTACTTGTGAAGGTGGCTTTAGTGATGGTAGTAGCGCAAGTGGAGTAAAATTCTATATAGAACAAGATGGGAAAAAAGTTATCAGTGGTAAAATGAATGAAGATAGTGAATTTAACTTCAAAAAACCAAATGGTACATATAGTGCAGTTTTTGACGCTGGAGAAGGTCATCAAGTCTCTATTTCAGGTAAAGATATAACAGAATAATAAAGCAAAAAAGGTGTCTAGTTGTAGACTAATAATTATTTAATGATAATAATTATAACAATCAATACAAAAGGTAGTTAAAAATGAAGGTAAGTTTAGTAAAAGTAGCATTAGCATCGTCAATTATAGCATCAAGTGCATTAGCACATTTCCAAATGGTTTATACACCAAATACAACTTTAACAAAAGGTGGAACTATAGAGTTTAAACATGTATTTACTCATCCATTTGCTGATGAGCATACTATGGATATGGCTGGTGTTGAAGAGTTTTATTCTATCACTGAGAAAAAAGGGAAGCAAGACTTAAAAAAAACATTAAAACCAATTAGTTGGAAAGGAAAACATAACAGCGGTAAAGCTTATGAGTCAAAGTATAAAGCAAGAAATATGGGTGATCATGTTTTAGTAATGGTTCCAACTCCCTACTATGAAAAAGGTGAAGACATCTATATTCAACAAATTACAAAAACAGTTATAAATGTAGCTGGTACTCCAAATGGATGGGACAATGAACTTGGCTTAAAAGCTGAAATTGTTCCTTTAACGAAGCCATATTCTATTTGGGAAGGTAGTAGTTTTACAGGTATTGTTAAAAGTAATGGCAAAGTAGTTCCTTTTGCAGAAATTGAAGTAGAGTATATTAATACTACTCCCGATATGAAAAATAATGCAATGGGTCCAAATAAATATGAAGCTCCTCAAGACTCATTTGTAACTATGGGTATCAAAGCGAACAAAGATGGTGAATTTACATTTGCTATTCCAAAAGCTGGATTTTGGGGCTTTTGTGCTTTAGGTGCGGGAAGTGATAAAGAATATAAAGGGAAAGAACTTAGCCAAGATGCAGTTATCTGGGTTGAAGCAAAAGAAATGAAATAGATTTATATAAATCGACTTCTAAAAACGAAAAAAGGGGGTTTAAATCCCCTTTGCACTATTTAAACAAGGATAAAAAATGTTAGAAAATATAGCTTTAATTGTAATTGCATTAGGAGCAGTTTATTATATATATCGTTCAACTTTTAAATCAAAAGGTTGTAATTGTGGTAAGGATAATTGTAGTGTCAAAAAATAACATCATAGAAATAAAAAATTTATCGCATTCTTACGGTAAAAAAAAGATTTATGATGGACTAAATTTAAATATCAAGAAAGGTAGTGTTTATGGGGTGCTTGGTAAAAATGGTGTTGGTAAATCTACGCTAATCAATATCCTCATGGGTTATCTTAAACCAAAAACTGGAGAATGCCTTATATTTGGTGAAAACTCATATAGTCTTAGCAATGCCAATAAGGAGAAAATCGCACTTTTACACGAAGGCTTTATCTCTTATGACTATATGAGTATTGAACAAATAGAAAGTTTTTTTGCCCCATTTTATAAAAATTGGGACAAAAAAGTTTTTTATGATTTAGTTGATTTGATGAATCTCGAATATACTCAAAAACTTTCAACTCTCTCTTTTGGACAAAAATCCCAAGTTGTTCTTGGTTCACTTTTTGCTCAAAATGCAGAACTATTGATATTGGATGATTATTCGATGGGCTTAGATGCAGGATATAGAAGATTGTTTATTGATTATTTGAAAGATTATATTGAACAGACTAAAAAAACTGTTTTAATAACTTCTCATGTTATGAGTGACTTAGTTGGACTAATAGATGATATAGCTATAGTTCAAAGAGGTGGTGATGTTTATCAAAACTCATTAGAAAATTTCATATCTAATTTTAAATGTTATGAAGAGCATTTAAATGCTGATTTTGATAAGAAAAAAGTTCATAGAGTACAAAAGTATAAAGATAAACAACATCTTTTTACTTTTAAAAAACTAGATGGGTTAAAAGAAGTAAATTGTGATTTTGAGGAAAAATTTTTAGGTTTTGTGGGGAGATACTAGCGGATGATACGCTCTATATTAAAAAAAGAGTTTTTGAAAACTCATTTATATTTTTATGCAACAATAATCCTTAGTATAGGTATTATTGTATATTTTGCATATAATTTAAATTTTTCATTTACAACAATTGAACCAGAGAGTATGATGTGGTACAGGTTTGTTCATTTAGAACAAAAACCTTATGATATTTTTGCAAATCTATTTTTAATTTTAGGAGCATTAATAGCAATAACCCAGTTTGTACCAGAGCGTATAAAAAACAGAATAAAACTTATGACTCATCTTCCTATTTCTATGTCAAAATCCTTATTTTTGCATCTTGTAGTAGGTCTTAGTATAGTTTTTATATTTTCTCTATTTTTAAGCATTATATTAAGTTTTATTATACAAAATTATTATCCAATTGAAATATTAGGAATTTTTTATAAAGATTTTATTTTCTATACTATTGGAGCATTTTTAACATATCTTTCATTAGCTTCAGCAATTTTGGAAAGAGATACACGAATAGCTATTTTAAAATTTTTATTAGGATTAATGACTGTTTTTATCTTTATGAAAAATAGGTTTTATGCAGTCGATTTGTTATGGATAAGTGTTTTAATAATGCTATTTTATATAAATCTAGATAGTTTTTATAGCATTAAGTACCAAAGGCTAAGAAACATAGGTTTTCTAATTTTCGCTGGATTTTGTAGTGCTTATATAGTTTTTTCAGGATATAGTCTCTATAAGTCAAAATACGAAAAGACATTTAACAAATACTATATTTTTTACTCTTCTATAAAAGATGATTTCATATACCAAAAAAATTTTGGTGATCATCAATTTGAGTATGGCATAAAAGATAAAGAGACTTTTGAGCAAAAACTGTATGAGTCATATCTACCTTTTGTGTATTGGAGAAACTTAGATATTCAAGGAAAACTTCCTTTACATGTAAACGGACAAGTTTTTTCAAAACAAGATATAAAGACAAGTAGGCTTAGTTTTGCCTACAACCCTAAATATCTTCAAAAACTTGAAGTCGAATTTTATCCTCTTATAAATCCAGATACTAATTTGGGAATGATTAAATTTCCTGAGCATATGTTTTATGTAGGTAAAAATGAAATTAAAGTGTACAACTACGATCATAAATTTAGTTTTGAACTAAGTAAAGAGATAAATGAAATGCTAAATGCTTTATCTGTAAGCTTTCCTATAAAACAGACTTGGGGAAAAGCTACAAATATGAAGCCATATGATTTGGGTTATTTGATGCTTGACAGCAAAGGAAAACTTTTTAATATAAAAAGAGAAAACTCAATAGTACAAGTACAAGAAGTAACTTACCCCAAAGGTATACAAATAGCCTTTATAAAGTTAAGTGAAAACAAACAAAAAAAGCTTGCGGGATATGCTATAGACACTCTTTCAAATATCTATATACTCAATTGGGATTTTAAATTTAAAAAATTAGATATAAAAGGGTTTGATTATAAAACTATGAAGTTTCAATTTATCTCAAATCCACTCTATTATCTATTTAGATTTGATGATGATAAAACATATAACGCAACTGTATTTAGTAAAAAGTTAACAAAAATCAAGGAGGTGTCTCTAGAAGACTAATAAAAGCGGGATGAAAAAGCATTGGCGTGTCATCTCATCCCACCGTGTGTGCAAGAAAATCTTGCATACATATTCTAACATAAAAAAATTAAAGGAGAATATGTATGAAAAAAATGTTAAGTATGGCAGCAATAGCTGCTTTAATAAGTAGTTCTGTAGTAGCAAATGAGTTAAGTGAGGCTTTAAAAAATGGAACTGTTGGTGCAGATGTAACACTCTATACAGAAAGGACAAATGATAACAATAATGCTGATTCTGGATATACAAATGGTTCTTTAGGTCTTGGCTATGAAACAGGTGAATATAAAGGTTTTAAACTAAGTGCTGGTTTTAGAGCAAATAGTGATTTTGCTGAAGTAGAAGATGGAGACTTTGGAGGAGATGATACAAAAGCTTTACTACACACAGCTAATATCTCTTACACTAGTAAATATGTAGATTTTATTTTAGGTCGTCAAGAGATAGATTTAGAATGGATGAGTGATTTTCATGAGGCATATGTAGGTGTGTTTAAACCAATGGATACTTTAACCATCGTTGCTGGATATTCAGATAAGATTGCTGTAGCTGATGTTGATGCTGAGCTTGAAGATTTCTCAAAATTTAATGGTAGTGATGGAGCTTATGTTTTAGATGCTAAATATGAAGGTCTAAAAGGTTTAGTTTTAAATACCTACTATTACAGCGCAAATAATATCGCTGATTGGTATGGAGCAAAAGTTGATTATGATACTGATATGTTTGGAGCAACTGCTCATTATGCGATTAGCAATGAAGATGCAGCAGGTGTTGATGATGGTTCAATCCTTCATGTAGAAGCTAGAGGTACTTTTGCTGACTTTGCTCTCAATGTAGGATATATCACAACCGATAGTGATACAGGAGCTGGAAGTATGGATTCAGTGGGAGAAAATATCAATCCATTTGAAGATGGAGATAAAACATATGATTCTGATGCAAATACATACTATATAGGTGCTGGTTATACTATTGCTGGAGTTGAACTTGGAGCTCTTTATGGACAAAGTACATATGGAACAACTGATGATAAATGGAAAGAATTTAATTTTTCAGTTGATTATGGTGTAACTGATGAGCTAAGTTTAGGCGCACTTTATGTTAATGTTGATGATACAAGTGATGAATATAATAGATTTTCATTCACAGCAGCATATGCTTTTTAAATTGTAGAGGGTACTCCCCTCTACTTTTGCAACAAATAATGATTGGTCTATAATAATGAGTAAAAGTAATTTAAATTTACATGTAAATAGTTTTATAAAAGTAAAAAAGATATTAGAAGATAAAAGTTATGGTGTTGAATATCAACCTTTTATTTCAACAAAAAATGGTGAGATAGAAGGATATGAAGCATTAGCCAGGTTTACCTATAAAGGCATACCTTTCAGACCAGATAATTTTTTTGCAATTTGTCATGAAAATAATCAACTTTTTTTTGAAGCAGAGTATATGATCAAACAATTCCAATTCATAAATAGACCACATAATTCTAAACTGTTTGTAAATTTTGATCCTCATATTCTTTTAAATAAAGAAAATATTAACCCTATGTTTAATCTATTTTCAAAGCAACGCAATTTTGTAATAGAACTTGTGGAAAACTCTTCAGATGCAGTAAACACTCCTAAATTGATGGATATATTCAGAAGTTTAAATTTTAATTTTGCTGCAGATGACTTTTTTAAAGAAGATTCAAAACTTTCTTTAGCTCTTTTGAAAGAGTGTGATTACTTAAAACTTGATATTGACACATTAAAAGAGATGAAAAATGATAAACATTTTATTAATATAGTAGAAGGGTTAGTTAAATATAGCCATGCTTTAAATAAAAAAGTTATTTTAGAAGGTGTAGAAACAAATGAAGATTTAGCATTAGCTAAAAAAATAAAAATTGACTATATTCAAGGTTTTTTATTTCGTTCATTATTTATAAAAAAGATGCATCATGAATGATGATTTTACAAGCTATTTCTTACATGTAAAGCACTATTTAAAAGATTTTGGATATAGAAATTCTATAAAAAGAGAATATATTATAAAAATTTTATTTGATACAGAAAACTTCTTAAATGTAGAAGAAATAAAAAAAATACTTCTTGAAAAATATTCTGAAAACATATCAATGAGTATGCTTTATAAACATATTTCATTGTTAAAAACAGTACATTTACTACAATGCATTAGAGATAGTAACAATAATGAAAAGTATAAAATTAATACTATGAATAAAAAGAATTTTTTGATTTGTTCAATTTGTAAAAAAATTGTTGAAGTAGATTCAAAAAAAATAAACGAACTAATACGCAGTACATCAGATAAATATGATTTTACACTATTAAAATATAATTTAAAAATGTATGGATATTGCAAGGAGTGTTATGATGAACAACATCAAAGTTAAAAGTATTGCAAATAATAGGATAAGATTGAAATCAGACATATTTTTAAAACAAAATAATATTGATAAAATATCCAAAGAGTTAAATGAAGTCTTATATTCTTTAAGAACTAATACAAAATGTAAATCTTTAGTTTTTTTATATGATGATCTTAAAATATCACTAGAAGAAATCCTAGAAAGATTAAATCTCTTATTTCCTCAAACTTCAATCCCAGCTATAAATGCTATCAATAATAAAGAGTATTGTCCTTCATGCACTAGTTGTAGTTCATGTTCTCTCACAACTCACGATAACAAGTCTTGGAAACAAAAACTTATAACATTTGGTCTTCTTAGTTGTTATAGTTTCTATATTTTTGTAGCAGAAACTTTCTTAGGAATCACTATAGTTGCAACCCCCTTTTCATTAGTTGCTATTGTTTCTATTGTAGTTGCGATACCTCTTTTTAAAGAATCTCTAGAGAGTATAAAACAAAGAAAATTTACACTTCAAACATTTATGAGTGGAACACTTCTTCTTGCTATTTTATTTGGCGAAGCGACTGCTGCATTTGAAATTATTTATATATTAAGAGGAGGAATGCTTTTAGAAGAATATATAGCAGAAAAATCAAAAAAAGAAATTCACAACCTCATTGAATTAGATATGAAAAAAGCATATATTTTAGTTGACAATGTAGAACTAGAAGTCGACCTAAATGATATTAAAGAAGGTGATATTGTTGTAAGTAGAAGTGGAGAGAAGATACCAGTTGATGGCTTTATAAAAAGTGGTAGTGCTGAAATAGATGAATCTATTATAAATGGTAGAAGTGAACAAGCTTTTAAAAAAAGTGGTCAAGAAGTCTTTGCAAATACTTATGTAGAAAAAGGAAGAATTTATATAAAAGTAAGTGCAACAGGAACAAATACATATATCTCTAAAGTAATATCTCAAGTTGAACTTTCTTTACTTGAAAAATCTCCAAGTGAATTAGAAGCAGATAGGTTAGCAGCAAAACTTTTAAAGTTAGGAACTACATTAACACTTGGTACATATCTGTTAACAGGCTCATATTTAAGAGCATTTTCAGTTATGATAGTTATGTCTTGTCCTTGTGCAACAGTCCTAGCAGCAAGCACAGCTATAAGTGCAGGTATCTCAAAAGCTGCAAAAGAGGGGATACTTATAAAAGGTGGAGAATATCTTGAAAAAGTTAGTCAAAGTGAAGCTTTCTGTTTTGATAAAACAGGGACATTAACAACAGGAAAACCTATTGTTAAAGAGATAGTACTAAATAAAAATGTAGATATAAAAACACTTTTTGAATTTGCGTCTTTAGCTGAATATAGAAATTCTCATCCCATTGCAACTGCAATAATAGAGTATGCAAAACAATTGGGAGCTATAGTTGACGAAGGATATACAAGTGAAATTGTTCCTGGACTTGGTGTAAAAGCGACTAAAGATAAAGAAGTAATTTTAGTTGGTAACAAGCAGTTTTTAAATAACAATAAAATTTCTATAAAGGACTATGAAGATAGAGCAAATGAACACTTGGCTTTAGGTGAAACTGTTGCATATGTAACATTTGGTAAGGAAATTTTAGGTTTTATATCTTTTGAACATGAAGTAAGATCTGGAACTATTGATATGATAGAAAATCTAAGAGCAAGAGGTGTAAAATACTTAGTTCTGTTAACAGGAGATGACGATAAAGTAGCAAAAAGTTTTGCACAAAAATATCAGTTTGATAAAGTTTATTCAAATCTTATGCCTGAAGACAAAGCAAATATAATAGACGAATTAAAAACAAGATATAAAAATGTAGTTATGATAGGCGATGGAGTAAATGATACTATAGCTATGAGTAGAGCTGATGTAGGAGTATCATTTGCAAGTGGAGGAAGTGAAGCTGCTATAGAGGTATCAAATGTTGCCATAACACATTCACATCCTGAAGATGTAACCAATCTATATGATATAAGTAAAAAAAGTCTTAAAGTAGTAAATCAAAACTATTGGATAGGAACAAGTACAAATTTAGCAGGAGTGGCACTTGCAAGTGTGGGACTTTTATCTCCAGTTGCAGCAGGAGCTATACACCTTGGGCACACAATTGGAATAATGGCAAATTCCTCTAAATTAACTTGGAATAAATTGTGATAATGAAACTCAATTTACTTTAAGATTAGCTTAATTATCAAAGTACTATTATCGTAATAATAAGGGAGAAAATTTGAATATAAAAAGTGAAGATATAGTTAGAATTGTTTCTTATATGCATAAGATTCATCATACAAAAGGAAGGCTTAGATTAAGAGTAAGTCCACAAATCAAAGATGAATCTGGTGATATTACATTAGAAGACATAGAATCTCTTCCTACAAAAATAAATGGAATAGATAAATTAAAAATAAACAAATTAATGGGATCAATTACTATTATATACGATGCAGATATCTTCCCATATGAGCTTTGGGAAAATTTAATTGCCGGCAAAAATATAGAAGATCTAACAAAGAAAATAAATGCTCTTTATAAGGAGGTAATGTAGATGGAAGCAAATTTTGATGAAAAAATTTTAATATCGCAAAAAGTAGATCCTAGTTTTGATGAATCTGTATTGGATCAAACTTTAAGAATAGCTTGTTATGATGAGTTTCATTCTTATGAAACGTATAAAAAAATAATAGAAAAATTTGGACCAGTAGACCCTTTTGCAAATATTGTAGAAGCTGAGCAAAATCATATCAATTCAATATTAGCGTTTTTGCAAAAATACAATGTTGAACCGCCTATAAATGACTGGGCAGATAAGATAGAAATACCAAATAGTCTCATAGAGTGTTGTGAAATAGGTGTTGCCAGTGAAATAGATAATATCCAAATGTACAACAATTTACTTTCATATACTAAACAAACAGATATTCAAGATCTATTTTTTAGATTACAAGCCGCATCATATAATAACCATCTTCCTGCATTTAGAAGTTGTGTGGCAAATCATTATAGTACAAATAATGATATGAATATAGTATCCAATATGGCAAATCAAGAAGATATTATGGCAAAAATGAATGAATTTAAAGATCTTGCAACAAAAATTGCATCAGGTGAAGCAGCCCCTGCAGAAATAACAAAGATATTAAGTAGTACAAACTTGTCTTTCATCGGGGGAATGCTTTTAGGTGGTGTTGGAGCATCCTTAGCTACAGGAATGCTAAACAAAGATGAAAAAGGAGAAGAGTAATATGCCCTTAGTACCATTTGCGATAGGAGCAGTTTTAGGCGGAGTTGCAGTTTATCTGTTAAAGAAAAATAAAAAATCAAAATAGGAGAATATTATGGCATTACCACTATTAGCAGGAATGGCAGTAGGAAGTTTGGCAGTATTGGCATTTAATAATAAAAAAGAGATAAAAGAAAAAGTAACATCATATGCTACGCAAGCAAAAGAGTTTGCAAAAGAATCAAAAGAGAGTGTCCAAGAAAAATTGGATTGTATAAAATCAAAAGATAAAAAAGAAGTAGCCAAATGATAGATACTGGTGAATCAAGAAGTATTACAGGACATATTGTAAGTGGAGCTGCTGCTTCAGCCATAGTAGCAACAGGTATAAACTATAACCATTATGCTAAAAATGAGATAAGTAAAAATCAAGCGATACAAAATAGTATCAAACTTACTGCACAAGGTGGAATAGCGACTGGATCGGCTATAGCAACAACTAATTACATTGGAAGAGGTAATTATATGGGAGCTCTTACTGCTTTAACATTAGGTATGACTGGAGTTTATGCAATTGAAAAAGTTGTTGAGAAATTAAATGAAAAAAAAGCATTAGAAGCAAATACTGAAGAAGCAGGAGAGTAAAGTGGAAAATCCATATATTAATAAAGAAGTAGTATCAAATGTTGTCCCAGATATAAACACAAATAATATCCTTTCAAATATAGATACTGGTGACTTTATAAAAGGAGCTTTAATAGGTGCTGTTGCAACTTATCTTCTAACAAATGAATCGGCTCAAAAAGCTATTTTTAAAACAGTAGCTAAAGGAACAGAACTATTTCAATCTGGCATAGAAGAGATGAAAGAGCGCATGGAAGATGCAAAAGCAGAATTAGAAGCTAAAAAAGGATAAAGAGGAATTATGGGAAACAGCATTTTTCCTCTACATGTAACTGATGTTAGAGTAAGATTTAGATACAAAGCTTTACAAAAAAATACTGATACTAGTAAACTAATAAAAGATCTTGAAAAAATTGATGGAATATCTTCGGTAAAAGTAAATATAAAAGCAAAATCTATAACATTTATAGGTAAAAACTTAGATGTAAATTTACTAAAAAGAAAAATTGAAGAACTTACAATATCAGATTATAAAGCAGTTTGCCACAATACAAAAGGATGCTTCACTTCTGATAAAACCCCTAGCGTATCTGGGGTAGTAAGAGCAACATCCTCGTTGCTAATTTCTCCATTTTTAAAAGATGAAACTGCAAAACTAGCTTTAACATCTTATGCTACTGCACCATTGCTAATTGATGGAACAAAAGAGCTTTTTAATACAGGACTCACTTCAAAAGTTCTCGAAGCAACAGCTGTTGGTGTTTCACTTGCTAGAAGAGATTATCTTGCTGCAAATAGTACTAATGCAATGTTAGAACTTGGTGAATACATAGAAGAAACAACTGTACATAAGAGTGATGATCTTATCAAAGAATTAGCAAAGCCAAATATTCAAGAAACTTGGATAGAAGTAGAAGAGGATTCTAAAAAAATTCTAAAACTTGTAAAAACTGAAACGCTCAATGTAGGGGATATTGTTATTGTTGGAGCAGGTGATACAATATGTGTTGATGGACATATAATTTATGGGGAGGCTTCTGTTAATCAAGTATCAATGACAGGTGAAGCTGAACCAATAAATAAAAGTCGCGGTGATAGAGTTATATCAGGAACAGTTATTGAAGAGGGTAAAATAAAAATCTGGGCAGAAAAAGTTGGCAATGATACTGCCACTGCCCTTATAAAAGAGTATATTACACACTCTTTAAATGAAAAATCGACAGTTGGACTAAAAGCAACAAAATTAGCAGATAATTTAGTTCCTGTTACATTAGGACTTGCTGGCTTTTCCTATATTATCAATAGGGATATGGAAAGTGTGGCATCAGTTTTACAAGCAGATTATTCTTGTGCTTTAAAACTTGCAACGCCAGTGGCTTTTAAATCTTCTATTTCTCAAGCTGGACGTGATGGCATTATGATAAAAGGCGCCAAAGCTTTAGAGGCATTAGCGAGTGCTGATACATTTGTATTTGATAAAACAGGTACTTTAACTAGCGGAAATTTAGAAGTAGTACATATTACATCCTTTTCAAAACAATGGAGTGAAAATGACATATTGAATCTTACTGCAAGTGCAGAAGAACACTATTTTCATCC
>Ga0193959_1000248_pt1 | contig 22289 bp, 29 predicted proteins | sample FB_2_MG_FD_140333 | JGI IMG/M metagenome (GOLD analysis project Ga0193959, IMG submission 140333) | Microbial mat bacterial communities from the Broadkill River, Lewes, Delaware, United States - FB_2_MG | ecosystem: Environmental > Aquatic > Freshwater > River > Microbial mats | place: USA... | reverse complement strand
AGTTGCCGAAAAATATGACGGTAACAGAGCTGATATGGCTAAAGATACAGGTTTATCGCGTCAATATTTAGGCGAAATCTGCAATAATAAAACAATTTTAGGCGAAACAGGACTAAAACGGATTTTAGAATCTTTGAATCTCGGCAATAGCGATGCTGATATTTTGAGCATGTTTGAATAACGGCACTGCACTGGCGAAGCCGTGAGGCACGAACGGTTGCGACCAGTGCAATGTTATAAACTTTTTTATTAGAAATATTCGTCTTAGTGTGTCAAATCACAATTATTTACTAAAATATATTAAAATGAAAACATCAAACATTCCAGAAGAATTAAGAAAAATAGATGAATTATCCATTGATAAGCGAAGTTACAAAACTCACTATCCAGATAAAAACGACCCTGATTATAAATTTATAAAATATGATTGCCTTACAACTATTGGCGGTTTTTCATTTGATTGCATTGAGAAATTATATAATCATTTAATTGGCAGCGGTTGGGAAGAAATTAAAAGAGATGAAGGTGAGTTTCAAGTTGCTGTTGACCAGATAGACCCTTATATTAATATCGAATTAGGGTTAAAGATTGAATAGCATTGTTTATAACGGAAAGAATAAAGCCGTTTTTTCTATGGCTTTTATTCGGATGTTGTGTTCGTCTTTTTAAATTTTATTTTCAATTTTAACACCATCTTCTAAATGACTATTTAAAATACTTATTGCCGGCTCAGTTAATTCTTCTAAATACTGCATACTTCCAACTCCGTTTCTTTGCGTAAATGGCGCCAATGGACTCATCTGTTTCATAAGTAAATCAAATGCGCTGCCTGTATTTACTTCTTTATTTATAAGGCTTGCAGGTATATAAACTCTAATTAAAGTATCATTCCCTTCCGACCCTTTTAATATAGTCCAATTTTGATTGTCATCACTATAAGTATATCCTGTTTCCTTTTCAACAGCTAATTGTTCATTAACTAAATCAGTATAGTTTACTGTTTCTGACAGATAATCCTGTAGGTTTATTTCAGTAAATTTATGTGATTCTTGTGATAATTTAACATTTTTATCACCAAATTCATGTATACTATATACTATTCTATTATTCTGAATATCAATTTTATCTATTGATATTACTCTGCCATTCGCGTTATTTAATTGTTTCATAATTTAATTATTTAATGAACTATCTTAAGTAAATCACCTGTTCGATATATATCTCCTGCAATTAAACCTCCTGCTAATGCGGCTGTATTATCTGCGTATTCTGTTGTTCCTGTTGCCTTTAGTATACCTGATGCTTTAATGTTTCCTCTTACTTCTAATTTATCCGAAGCTACATAATCGGAATCATTGCCATCTTTTATAAGTAAATTACCATTTCTATTTAATACGAAAGAATCTCCAACGGCTTGAGATGCAGTATTATTGTAAATAATTTTGCCACCTGCTGTAGTTCCTGTATAATTTAATGTAGTAGTGATTTGTGTAGAGCTATCTATACTCGCAATCGTAACTGTTTCGGTTGTGGTATCTCCAATATTATAAATGTCGAGCGTGTCACCAACTTTGAATTGAGATAAAAAATTAGGACAATTTGACGATGCTGTTATTATGTTCGAACCGTTTGAAATACTTATACTTGATGCGTAAATTGTTCCAATTCCAGTGCCATTGTAAATTCTGATTAAATCCTCAGTCGGCACATTGTTATCACCTCCGAACTGGGTTTGTCCAAATGCACCTAAGTTTAACGAACCTCTACGCTCTCGATGCAATGCAGGATCTATACTTGCCAAATAATTACGTGAGAACAAAGAAGTAGATGAACAGTTAGTTCCTCCCGTATCTGTCTTTTTTAGGAATCTATATCCTCCTGAGAAAAAAGCTGTGGTAGTATTCCCGAAATATAAATCTTTATCGAATGCATAAGATGTGGCAGCTGTGAAGGACATTTGTCCAGAACCTCTTTTTTTTACGTTTGTCGTGTAAACTGTATCTACATCTATATAGTCGTTGAAAAACGTTTTTTCCTGTAAAATATTATTCGAACCATCGCAGTTAATTATCCTTGTATTGGTCCCGGTATTTGATATTGCTGTTAATGTATTACAACTATCTATAATTGTATTGTCAGCAACTGCATTAACTGTAATTGTACTGGTTATATTCTTTATCCCTGATGCAATAATATTATCACCCGTGACGCTTATCGCTCCATTTATCGCCCCATTTTGAATTATCAGATTATCTTGAGATAAAGTAAGCGTGAACGCACCCATATTAACTGAATATATCCCAAAATCAATAACAATAAGCCTATTAATATCAATATTCCCCGCTTCGGTAGTGTTTGAAATTAATTTAAATCGTGTGTTTGTCGAAGCAACAGCAAGCGCAAGTGTGGCATAATCGCCGCCTATTCCTACTGTGTGTGAGATATTTAATACATTTTTTAAAATAGACTTAAAATAAGACCATTTTATATTTTTTGCCCCTGAAACAGACGGAGTGCCTAATGCGATGCGCTCCGTATCCGCAGGCACGTTTGGGCTTATAATTTCTGTTTGATTAAATAATTCTTTTGCCATATCTTTACATTATTGTTCTTTTAATACCTGTTATTCTTGTTGTAAATAATTTGCGCTTTTTTTTGCAAGATTCCCAAAGCGGATAAATATCCGTATTTTCGTCTAAATAAATTTTCATTATCTCAAAATCTTGCAAAGCTATCTCCCGTGCATCTGTTTGTGTTCGTTTAATATCGCCTGAGCTTAATGCAGTTGATTCAGCTCTATTCTTTTGAACCATACCCCCGAAAGTATCGGCGAAATGAGACTCAGCAACGTATTTTGACCAATTAAAATAAGCTAAGATATATCTTAATCCGCTAAAATATAATTTATTCCCGCTTTCGGTAGTAAATTCTGAACCATCCAGCAAGGTGATATATTTTTCCTCTGTTAGATTTTGTTGAATATCGTATAAGAATGCAGGACTAAGGAGCTGTTTCAATTCCTTTTCTTCTACTTCCGCCTGTAATTGAGTAAAATTATTTACTCCGCCTGTCATCTTTATAGCAATCGCCCAATTTGGTGAAATCGGCTTAATTGCTTGCTGTTGTGCTACTGTCAGTAGTGCCATATTCGCCTAAATTTAAAGGTTTAATATTCCAATTTGTGTTTTTTGCAAGCGTTTCATTTTCCGAATGTGAGAATATTTCAGCAAACGAATTTGATATTATTGCTCGATCATCTGCCGTAAGCGCGTTATATAATTTTGTTGCTACCGTGATAGCTTCGCCGCTTGTTGTGCCTAGACTCGAGGTTTCATAATCAATTAAGATAGTTGGTAGTTTTGAAGATTTTCTAATATTATTCATCAAAGACTGCTCCCAACTTTCAAACAGTTTATCGTCAATGTTTGATTCTATTTTATCAATTCTAAAACCGCCGTTTTGCTCGATTTCGCCTTCAGTATTGAAGTCGTCTTCTAGGATTAAAGCTGTTTCTCCGTCCGGACCCATAAACGAGCGTATCGAGTCCGCTAGTTCTGTATTCTTTTGATTTATCTCGTTTCCGTCTTCATCTAGTTCAATAGGCTGTGGTGCTACTCTGAATACTATTTTTTCAAAAAACCCGTCACGAATTTGGCGATTTTTATAAATAGCTATTTGCGCTTCAGTATCTAAATCGAGATAAACATCATCGAACGGTGAAAGCGGATAAAAATATTCATTATCAAGGAATTCAAAATATATTTGACCCGGAAAATTTTCAATACCTTTTACTTTATTTATTTGAGATATAAAAGCGTTTTCGTCTAAATTAAAAACATTGTAATTCTTAATGTCTTTTTTGTCAAACTTGCCGTTTTGCTTTGTCCAATTATCGTAATACAGTAACTTTGCTGAATATCCATCATCATCAGGTTTGGCAAATCTCATGGACTTAAATGGCTTCAAATGAGCGTTTACAACCTTACGATCTAAATTTAGATTTGTATGGATATAAAACCCATTATGCCGGCTTACAGATATTGCAACCTGTGAAAGTAGGCCTTTCAATGTGATTTTTTTCCCTCGCGAGTCAGTACCGATTACAATATTGTTGATCGCTTCATTTTCAAAACCTAAACCGGACAAGAATTTAGCATAAATATTTGCGCTTGTTTTTGCTGTAACGGATCCGTTAATGAGCTTTTCAATGATTTGAGGATAATCGTTCTGAAGTCCGAAAATCATTAAACCATTTACGCCTTGATCAGTCTTTTTTATCGACTTGTCCAGTTTTACGCTTACTCGATTTTGTATTTCTTGATTTAAAAGTTTCATCTTTTTTTGCTTTTTTTGTTAAAATCGCATCCGGTAATTTTTTGAACATTTTTTCTTGCAAATATCCAAGTTTTAAAAGCTCAACGGCTTCTTTGTCTGTAATTGTAGCGCTGTTAAAATGTTTATTCTGATTTCCTGTAATATACAACAAACCGTTCCAACTCGGAACAAGCGTGCGCTCTTTTGCTTCGTTAAATTTTTTTTCTTTTTCCATGCCGTCAATTTTTAGCTGGTTATAGTATTTTTGTATTGATTTTTCACATGTGGAAACTTGACAGCCTCCCGCATACAAGTCTGAATAAGTTCTAAGCATTAGTATAATAAGTTCAGGACTTTTAATTATATCCTGAACATTACTATTAATCAACCTCCTAACTCTGCTCATTATGCTTGAACTGCTTCGAGTGCTTCGAGTGCGGCTAAACTTGTCGCATAATCTGTATCTAAGAAAGTATAATTCGAATAAGATTCAATCTGTCCATCCGGAGTGGCCATTTCAATAATTCGGCTGCCGTAATTATCGTTTGCTCGCATCGTGTCACTTGATTTCACTAGGCCCTGTTTGATGCCGTAAACTCTAAATACACCGTCTCCATCATCTGTTTTATCTTTCGATTCAACTACGAAAACCAAATTATTAAGTGCATCAAAATTTTCCACGTCTTCAGATTTGAAACTGAAACCGGTAAAACCGACATAATGCGTATAACCGTCTGCACGTGCATCTTCAATTACAATATCGTGTCCTGAATTAAGCATTTTCTTAACGCCTGTAAACGTATAGCCCTGTGATCCGATCGGAAGGCTTAAAGAAGTAATTTTTGAAGGATTAGTCGAGTCATAAACTGCAATAAGTTCGTTTTGCTTAAAAATCCATCCCTTTACTTCATTGCCGCCACTACCTTGTGTAGTGCAGTCTGAAACTATGCTCTTTGTAATGTCATCTAAACATCCCATTTTTTCAAAATTTTAAAAGTGAATAAAAAGGCAATACAATTCGCAAAGCCTTTTTATATGAATTTATTTAGTATGCAACTACAATCATGTATTCTTCAATGAGTTTCGCGTCAAGCGTATAACCATAAGCGGAATACATTTGTCGTTCTTTCTTTTCATACCAAGCGTCAATCTCTGACATGTCGCTTTCGTTCAATGTTGCGATCGGAATATTCGCCGGTGTCGTAAATACGGCGCGGTTCGGTAAGAAATAAGCATTGTTTGTGCTGTCTTGTTCAAAGTCGGCACGTAACAAACGGTCCCATACATTTTCCATATTTACAACTGTATATCCTTCATACTTCAAAGATTGGAAACCTTCCATCGTGTAGTCTATAGTGAAGTTTTCGCCGGCTGTTCTCAATGTTTTTTTGTAATTGTCGAACAGCTCACGAGATACTAAAAATTGTGCATCGGGTTCGGCTCTCAATCGTGAGTCAGCTTTTGCAAGCATATCTTCAAACACTGTAATAGCGTCATCAGTTGCAAGTGCTGTTTGCGCTGCGGTTGTAATTTGAGCATTTAACGCGGCTACTTTTGTAGTCGTGTGCTCAACATCTCCGGCTGTAACGGCTGCGAAAATCTGATTCCAAAGTCCGTCAATTTGATCGTAATATTTTACATCTGCGGCGGCCTTTAATCCTGAAGCGGCAGCACCTGAAACGGCTACTGAAGTATCCGCTAACCAAGCAACACGCAAAATCGTTTTCATTGCTGATTCTGAGAGAAGGACCATTAAAAGTTTTTCCAAATCTGAACCGGTAATGTCGAACAAATCCGTATATTTTTGGATTTTTGTGTAATACGCTTTAAATAAACCGTTTACATCTGTTTGACAATGCACTAAGGTGTCGCCGATGTTTGCAGGTTCCCAATACTTTTGTGTTAATACGCTTTCAGCACCGGAATTCGGACGTGCGCAAGCACTGTCTGTAATACCCGTTTTGCCGAGTTGGGATGCAAGAACAATTTGCTCTTTCATTTTGACTCCTGTCCAAACTGCATGGATAGCGCGTAATACAGGATCAGTAAATGTTTTTTCGATAACGAAATTTCCAATGCTTTCCACTTCCAGCGGATTCATTGTTAATGCGGAAATATCAATGTTTGATGCCATAATTATTTATTTTTTTTGTTAAAATTAAAAGATACTCTGTTTGTTTTTTGTTTTTCTTCAGAAACTTCAGGCTTTACATCTTCGGCCTTTTCATCTGAAAATTTGTTTTTGAAGTCGTTAAATTTCGTTTCAACGTCTGAAACTTGATTTTTGATCTTGTCAAGTTCTGTGGCTGAATTTTGCACTTGTTCTTTTAAAGCTTCGTTTTCGGCCTTGAGTGCTTCGTTTTCTAAGACTAAAGGATCAGCCTCAACTTCAGGAACTACAATTTCGACAATTGCACCGCTTTCAAATTTAAAAGTTTCGCCTGTCTGCATGACATACTCGCCAATTGCGGGCAATCCTTCAACGGTGGCATTATCGCCTACCTTAATTAAGTCCGATGTCTCAACGTCCGCAAAATCAAGCTCTATGCCGTTCACATCTTGAACAACAACCATCTTAGGCTGTGATTTCTTGAACAAGTTTATCAGACCATCGAGCGCCAAGCGAATGCCTGACAATTCGTTTTTTTCTGCTTCGTTCATTTCGATTTGCATTTTAAAATTTGTAAATAATTGATTTATTGTGCTGCCTTCGTTTTTGGAGTTTTTTGGCAGCGGGTTAAATTCTTTGATTTCAGTAATTAAACCTATTCGTAGCGCTTCGGTTGCATCAATTATGATTTCTGCATCCATTAACGTCTTAATCTCGTCTTTGTCAATTGTGAAGTTTTCAGCATATAGATTTAACGCTCTTGCTTCTTCAGCTTTTAATTGGTCAGCTGTTTTCTGTAAGTCTTTTGCTTCGCCTCCTGCAAAATTTGACGGATTATGAATTAAATATCGGCTGTTTGGCGTTCCCCAACGTTTAGAACTTGCCAAAAGTGGTAATGTTGCCGCGCTTGCCGCTAATCCGATAACGCCTACATTGACGCCTGAATTTTTAATATAATCGTAAAGGGCTAACCCTTCAAAAAGTGAACCGCCATAAGAATTTATTGCAAATTCTGTCAATCCTTGAATTGCATCTAAATTAATATCGAATCCTACTTCGCCTTGTAATATCTTCATAAAAGTATGTTTTATAACATATGCGGTAAATATACGTTTTTTTTACAATGATTCAAATAAAAACTATAATTAATTACATATTTCGCTATATTTTTTTATATCGTTGCTGTATTAGTATTATTATTCGCATTCGTTTGCGCGTTCGTCACGTCATCGATGACCAGTGTCGGCTGAACGGTTATATTTTGGTTCTGTGCTTCATTTGTTTCGCGTGAAATAATTCCCTGATTCACCGATGGAGCTGTCGGTGCTGACGCTGAAACGGAGCTTGAACTACTAGATGAACCGCCCGGCAAACCGCTATCGACAGATAATATTTTTTTTACATTTGCTAATCCTGAAGCTACTGCTGCACCTGCGGCGGCTGCTCCTAATGCTGGGCCTACAATTGGAATGCCGGCCAAACTAGCAAAGGCAGCTGTTGCACCTTGATATGTCGATATTGTAGTGCTTGCAATTGCAGCAGCCTTGCCTATCGCTGTTCCTTCACCGGCTATTGTCGCAAGGTTATCAGCAAATCCACCGGCAAGGCTTAATTTTGCATTTAATTCAGCCTTATTAATTTCTTCGCGTGCATTAGCGTATTTCTGTTCTATTTCGGTTGTGCTTGCTCCGATACGCTCGGCTGCCATTATTTCCTGCTCTTCTTGTGCCTGTAATTTAACACGATTTAGCTCTAATTCAGTAAAAATAGTTTGTTTCTGTGCTTCTAATTCTCTAGTTCGTGCGCTATCGTTAAACGCTTTTAATTCTTCGTTTTTTGTCTCGGTTATTGCAATTTCAGCATCTGCTAAATCCTGAACAGCTGTTCGTCTGTCTCGTAAAACTTCTAATAATCTAGTCTCTTCGATTTCATCAAGTTTCAAAAGTCTAACTTTTTCAATTAACCTTCTCGAATCGCTTTCATTTATCAAGTCGTTAGCATTTATCGTTTCGTCTGTTCGTGTTTGTAATTCTTTTATTTGTTCATTAAAAGAAGCGTTACCAAGATCGCGTGTTACTTGAATGATTTTTAACCTCTCTTCATACGATTTTTTTTCATCGGTCGAAAGTTTTTCATTTATAGTTTTTATGTTATCGTAATTATCTAAAAGGTAGTCAAGATTTTTCTCAAAAACATCTCGGTCGAGTTCTTCCCTTAATTTTGCGTTTTCTGCAATTTTCAGGGTGAGGGCGCTTTCTGCATCTATAACCTTTGCGATTGCATCGGCTTCCTGCAATTTCAAAGCACGTGTTTCAAATCCCGCTTCACGTTTTTGTTTTATCTGTAATGCGACTATTGCACTTTCTTGTCGTGCTAAATTTAATTCTAATTGTAGGGCTTTCTCACTTGCTATACGTGCCAAATCCGCCGCTTTTTGTCTTTCTTCGAAAGATTGTGTGCTATCGTCTGCGATTTGTTGTTGCTTTTCAGCTTCTTTATTTAATTTTGCTAATGCTGTTGTATTTGCAATCACTGTGTTTTCTAATGCTATTTGTGCGTTTTTTAAAGCCAAAGCACGCTCCGCAGCTGATTTAATCTTGTCGCTTGTCTCATCGTAAAAATCACCTGCTTTTTCTGTAAAATCTTCAACGCCTAGAGTAACTTTTGCAACTGCATCGGCGGCCGTTTCTGCTGCTCCCGAGAAATCGCCTTCGAATAGCTTAACGGTTGCATCAGCAAGTCGTGGGATTAGTTCGTATAATCCCTCGAAACGGTTAACAATACCTTCTTTAAAGTTCTTTATAAACGTGTCCATCGCTTCGCGCGGTTTTTCAAATACACCGACTATCTCTGTCGCGACTACGGCGAGAATGCCCTGTAATACCTCAAAAACGCCACTCAATACAGCTGTAATTTTGCTTAATTTATCCGCGCCGCCTTGCGTTTTTTTAAACGCATCAAATAAGGCTTTAACAGTTACTACAATCGCGGTAATAACTAATCCTATCGGATTTGCCGCAAGTGCTTTTAATCCGCTGTTAAATTGTGCTGTTATGGGTAAAGCTTCCTTTATGCCGTCTGCATAACCACCGACAGACAGCTTATTTTGCTTTTGTTTATCTGAGTTTTCTTTTATTATCTCATTATTAATATCAAGCTGTGCGTTTATTTCTTCAGTTCGCTTTCTGCCTTCGTCTGTTGCTATGTTCAGTTTACCGCGTTCGGCCCTAAGAATCGTATTCTTTGCTGCAAGTTCGTCAAGTGTCGAAACGTTATCTTTACTTGCTATTATATTCGCTTTTAATACATTTGTGTTTTGCCTTAACTGAGCTTGTTCGACTTTCAGCTGTCCTGTTTTTTCTGCAATAGCTTTTGAATTATCGCCTTCCGCTTTCGATAACGCTTTAATCTCAGCTTTTAATTTAGCAACTTCTTTTTGCGTTTCGGCTAAATTCGCAACCGCTGTGTTTACGTCAATATCTATTTCAACTACATTAATTATATCTGCCATTTGTTTATATTTTTAATAAAAATAATCACCTGAACCGTCTGCAAAAATATCATCGACACCATCGACCCAAAAAAATGTATCTCCTGATGGATTTGGTGTTCGATTGCTAATTTTCAAAAGTTCGATTGTGGTCGCTTGCTTTGATTTTTCAGGGTTAAATCCTGAAATTTTATTTATGAAAAAAGATCCGTTTAATTCACGGATGTAATATTGTTTAAAAAATTCAAAGTCTTTTAGATCTGAAATTCTTAACCACTTTTCAACCTCATAATATTTTGGATAACTTATAGCCTCGTTAAGGAAATTGTATTCGTCATCTAAATTGTATAATTTTGCAATAAACATATCTGCCGCCGTTGATTCTCCTAAGATCGTTCCATTCGGTAAAAATATTACATTTTTTGATTCAGTCGTTTCGCTTAATTCAATGAATACAAAAGTGCTGAAACTTTCAATTAACGATAAATCTAAATAAAAAGATTCTGTTAAATTTGGAACATATCCGTCTATCTCAAATAAATCTGTTGTAATATCAATGTTCTTGTTTTGGACTGTTAAAAGTTTAGAGTTTGAATATTCAGAACCACCCGGATATACCTCAGCGAATTTGATATATGTATTTTGAGCGTAGCCTTCTATCGTTGGCTTAAATGTATTAACTCTACTTATAAGGCTTGAAAAATCAACAACATCAGCAAGTGTTTCTAAGTCGTCAAATCTAGCAAAACGAACTGTATAAACATCGTCAATATAAAATTCATCTTTGATTAAATTAAAATGATTTATAAATGCGTTTACAAAATCGCTGGCAGTTTTGTCAGGCTTATCTTCTACGTCTGTAAAAGGATAAAAATATGAATAAACAAAAGGGACTTGTAATATTGTTGGAGCAAAACGGAAATAATAACCTGTATCTTTTTGCAAAACAAGATCTCGGATAGGAATAACCATTTTAGACGCAATCGCATCATTAAAAATATTTCCGGTTAAACTACTCCCGGATGTTGAAAAACTGACGCCATATTTATATTCAAAAAATTCAAATATTGTTTTTATATAAATACAGAAATGCCCCCCCTTATATTTAGTCGTACCTCTGTTGTCGTCTAATAAAATAGAGTTGCTTGTTTCAAGCGCATATGTGAATCCTGAAAGTGTAAATTCTTGATTGTATAAGTTCCCATTATAGAACGGCAGGACAATCCCTTCTGTCGCTGTTGTATATCCTGTAATTAAATCAGCGTATGTTCCTGTATATTGATTTGTAACACTCGGTAAACTACCTGTATCTTGCAACCACGTGATAAGCTCACTCCCTAATGTTGGCCAGTCTAAGCTTTTCAACTCATCCCAAACTGTATCTTTCTGATAAATAAATAAATTTATACGCTCGTTTATTTCTGTTACTTTTACTTTTGCATTCCTTAAAAATTGTTCGTTATCAATCCAATATTCCACGGTCGATAACTCATATATTTTTGTGTTCGTTGATTGAGCATCTTGGGGATTCCCGAATAAAGATAAATTTTTAGATGTGCGCGGTATTGAGAAGGTATTACTTACGTTCACAAATGTATTTGCAACATCTTTTATGTCGTAACTTTGCAAAGTAATTCCTAACGCAGTTTCATCGTCAATATCTGCAATTATATCATTTATCCGTAGAATCCTCATTATATCATTTTTATATTAAAATACTCAGGGTATGTTATCTGAATATCTATTTTGCCTCCTGTTGATTTTCTTCTCCTAGAAATCCCGTCACCTGTCAGAGTAACTTGCACCCATTTATCATTCGATATACGGGCTAATACTCGCGGACTCGCATAAATAGAACTAAATATATCTAAAGCCTCAGAATCAACGTTTGTAGCTGTTAAACTCTCAATCTTATCTACATCAGAACCTATATTCTCTCTGTTTGTTTGGTCTGTCAAAATATTTGTGATAAATTTATTTGCCGTTCCGATTAATTCAGCGCTTAATTGAGTTTCATAAAATTTATTGAATGGGTAAAAACGGTAATATCCATCATTATCTAGCCATTTTAAATACCTACCTTCGCTGCATTCATCAACGATTTTGACCGTTTTATCATAAGAAGAATGAGAATCGTCAAAATTAACCGTCTTATTCGTGTCGCATAATGTTTTATAGGCGTAATATCCGGCATTCGGAGTAGCAAATGTTCCTTTTAGCACACCGTTATCTGTAATACTTACGGTTGTGGCAATTCCGGAAGCGTAAAAATAGACATAACAATAGTCATCTTTTAACCCGTAAAATTTTTGATTAGAATTCGAGTAAACATGTGTTAAATTTGGATAACTACCGAACTGAGCTGCTCCGTGTGCAAAATCCCCTGTTGCTGTATCATAGATTGTGATAAAATCAGGGTGAATAAATCGTATAAGATAACGCGTCTTAATATCAGGGCGCTCTACAAGTGTCTCAGAAAGCTGTTCAACATCTTCAAAGTCGCCCATTAATGATTTTATTGCATCATTCGCAATGAATGCAAACCTTCTAACCGTTGCGCTTTGGTCGTCTAAGTAAATAGCTCTATAAGTTCCAACTAGGAAAATCGATTCATCTATAATTTGCACGTTGACATAATCGGGTGCATCGCCTGAATACGTTACCTCAGCAATATAAACAACAGGCGAATGTATCGGTATAATACTCGATCCTTCATATAGATTGTCTTGTGTTATCGTTATGTCTGTTATCGTTGTAGCCATTATTTGAAATCTTTAATTATATCGCTTTTGAAGGTTGCGATTAAATTTAATCCTATTGCCTTGTTCAGTTCTTGTATTCTTTTTTTTGTTATTACGTCCGTAACTAATCCGCCTGCATTGTATTTGTTCGGAACCTTAATGCCTTCTTTATGTATTTTTCGTGCTATTAAATAAGCTAATGAATCTTTGCTAATCTTATCTTTCGGCGTTATACCTTTGTCATCAATCCATTTGCGTATCTGTTCGCGTAATGTTGGCGAGCTTGCTTGTGTGCTTGTTGTTTTTTTACGTCCGTATTCGAGCGCGCCTGTATATCGTTCGCCTTTGATACCAAGGCTTATCTTATTATTTTTATTATCAATGAATTTATCTAAACTTTTAGCCCATCGACCTGAAGCACGAAGCCCGAGCCTATCATAATTTTTGATGAGGTCGGTCTCTAACTGTGTGAGCCAATTGTTTATAATTTCCTCCATTACTGAGTAAATTTAATATTTTGGGCTGCGACAAAATCAATATTTGCATCGAATGAATTAAACAAATAGTCTATTTGCCCCATTTCCATTAATAGACTGTTATTACATGCGAATGTTGCCGCGTGCGTTACAAGTGCCGATGTAAGCGATAATAAACGTCTATCGTATTTTTGTAAAGCTTTCTCATCTAACGTCGAAGCGATTCCGTCTGCATCAAATTTACGTCCTATCATTAGCAAGCCATTATACACAATATCACCAACAGATGCTCCGTTAATTTGCGGTGTTGGTTTCAAATCAGCAACAAGGATAAGCTGCTCAGGATCGTATTGCTGCCCGCTTGCGATATTCGCATAGAACTGATCATATTGCCAAATAAAAACGAATCCTAAATTTTCGGCGTATGTTCGTAAAGCTCCTATTATATCAAAATTTATCATTTATTTGTGTTTCTTGTATATTCGTTCAGTTGCTAAAATTATGTCTATAATAAGATCATAAGATTTATTGCTAAATGCTTTTCTTCTTACTCCGTTTGTCTGTTTAAATATTTCAACTAAATCAATCAAATATCTATCTTTTAAACTTTCGATTTGCCCGACTAGGTCCGCTTTAAATTTGTCATAGTCTTTTATTTCAAACGCGCTACTATCAAATGAATCTGCTATTGTTTCAAAACTATCTTTTATTCTAGCTTTTATATACTCATGTTCAAGTGCGAAATCATTTCTTAATATATGTGTAAAAATCGAATTAGCTTCTACTGTTCCTACTTTAATTGTGCGTTTTAATTCGGCAGGAAGAATCTTACTTTTAAAAGAATTTGTGAATTCTATACGCTCGCTAAGTGTCTGAATATCGGTGTCGTTTTTGTGCATCTCATAAAGTTCAGATATTCCTTTACTGTTAGCTTCTCCGAGCTCAATTGATTTATCGATTTTTCCAATTAGACTCTCACGCGCCTCTACTGTCGTTTTTTCTTTTTTCTTTTCCTTTTTTTTCTTCATAACATCAGAAATAATGCCTCGAGAAAAATTCAACAAAACAGCAGAAACAAACGCAACACCTGTTTTCAAAATTAAATCAGGCGTTATGGCTTCAGCTTCGGTTAATGCTTGTAAAAATGTAAACATGCTAATCTCTTTTAAATACTAAAACGTTAAAAATTGCGATTGTCCAAACTGCTACAACTCCGAAAATTACGGCAACAACAACAAACGGCAACTCGAATAAATCTTTTATAAGTCTCATTTTACAAATATACAATATTATGTTTTACAACATGCTAAAATGTAGCGAAAATATCAAATTATGCCTTAAATTTGCAGAATGAAAAAAGTTTTAGCAAAACAGTTAGCAAGGCAATTCGCAGAAAATAACTGCGAAAAGCCGACCGATCCGCTTAGGCTCGAAGCATACGAGCGAAATTTTAATGAATATATAGAATCGTGCCCGAACTATGAGTTTAAAGTTTGGCTTTATTTTAGCTTCTTGTTTCGGTGCAGCTAACGGCGACTGCTATAAAACTGTAAAATCTTTTTCAGATTTTATTGTTTTTAAGCAAATGTTATGCACTTTATATCATTTGCTTATCAAATAAAACTTAATTATTAACTTATAAATACTAATAAAAATGAAACAATTAAAAAATCTATCAGAAATTGAATTTAATAAATTAAAAAAGATAGGAATGCTTTATGAAATTTATCCAGAAGCTCCTGAAACTTTTGAAGAGATAAAAGGGAAACGCCCGAAAGTATTAAAAGATGCTAAATTTGATAAAATAGTAGAGTTATGCGAAGCTTATCTTGACAGTAAAGAACAGCCAGAAGAAAAAAGATTTAAAGATGGAGCCCATTATATTTTTGAGCAAGCTATTGAATGTGTTTATGGCGAAAATAGTAAGTCAGGCGTTTGGGATTTTATTAATTCATTCGATGAATAGCATTGTGCATAACGGAAATTGCTTTATGCAGTTTTTGTTTTTCACAAAAATTAAATTAAATACAATGTTATAGGCTTCTATTTCATTGTATTATCAAATAATATTAATCATATAATTTTAACCAAAATGCAAGAAAATAAAAAAATCAAAACAGAAAAAAAAAGTGATAGTTGTAAAATCTTATACAGTTACACATTTTGAAGACGGAAGTCAAAGTATGAAAAGAGTAAATGACGGGTTTAATCCACTTGAACTATTAGGCGTATCGGATTTTATTGGTCAAGAAATCAAAGAGCAAATTCAAGGCAAAATTAAACCTGACACAATTACTCGTCAAGTTGTCGTAGATTAGTTTTTATTGCCTATAACGGTTTGTGTATGGTTTTGAAAGCCAACACACAGACTTTGATTAAATGAACTAATATTAATTAGGCTTTTTAACTATACACTTTGTTATAAGCCGTTTTTAATTACAAAAAATGACAGAGGAAGAAAAAAGAATTAAGAGAATCACAGCTATTGGAGAAATACATACTGCTGGTTTTAATATACTACACCGACATAGTAATACTGCTGAACCTATGTTAATGGGTGGTTATGAATATATCGCAAGGAGAGGTAGTTACCTTTTAATTTACAATTTAACAGATGAAAATATTTGTTTACAAAAAACTAAATCTGACTACCCTGATTGGGATAAACCTTTTGTGATAAAATGGTTATCTTTTAATGAATTTACCGAAACATTAGGATTAACAATAGCACTTAAGATAGGATTAGATTTTTATAATGGCTTTTAACAAGGCAGATTGGTGCACTTTAGTGCGTTATACTTTACAAAAAATCCCTCATAAATTATGAGGGATTTTTTTATTATCTGTTTTTTAAATTATTCACAAAATAAATGACTAAGCCTAAAAACACAAAGTGAATGGAGTCTTTTTCATCGGCAATTATGCAAATTCCAATATATGCCGAGAATAGCAATTTAAGCCAATTTGCACGCGCAAAACGTAATACTATTCTTTTTATTTTATTGTATGTCTTCATAATTAATCTTCTTTTAAAATTAAGTCAAAACCTGCACTTACATCAGTATCGTTAGAGGATGAGCTGCATTGTAATTTTATTATTGCTGGCCCCTGGATACGGTTATAAGGCTTATAATCTTGCGATACATAATTTGCGCCCTCTGTTGTTACGCCTAATGTGTTTTTTATTATGAATCCTAAACTTTGAACGTTCGGGATTGGATTTATAACCAAATTCACTTCTACACTAAGCGATGTGGACGCTTTTATTGAACTCACATAATATCTTGTCATGTAAGCTACCGCCGTTGATGGGATGCCGTATATAGCCATTTGAGTCTGATTTTCTCCTGCCATAATTTTTGCGGTAAGAGTTAAATCAACATCGGCCGTTGCTGAAATATCTCCGTCTGCGGGGCCATCCGCCCCCCAAATTGTAGGCCGCATTCGGTGAATGATAACATAATTGTTTACGGTAGGAACAGGTGTCAATCCGTTCATTTCGACAATCTCAGATACTTCATTCGTATCCCAATCAACAAGACCAAAGATTTTAATTTTTTGCGCTCCTGATCCAAGTAGCGTGTCATTTGCTGAACTACTGACAATGCTATGTCCTCTTGCCTGTGTTGGTGGCAACCAAATCGGCTGATTGTCTGTTACGTTAGCCCCGTCCCAAATATCAGTTTCTACTCCTGAATCTACATTTTTAGAACGTCCGTATTTATTGACCGGACGCTTGCCCGGAATTAATCCTTCCGTTACATCAAGCATAAAATCAGTATAATTCGCAACCGGCAAAGGATTGTTTTGAAAGTCGCCATCGAACTCTTCTAAGCTGATTTTTAAGTTACCTCCTGCTGTCGCGTCAATATCCGTAACTGTCCCGTCCGGCTTTAATGCTTGTAATCGTGATGCAACGTAAGTTATTTTTTGAATTGTATTATTTGTTATCGTAACAGTATCTGTTGTGTGAAACTCGATGCGAATAGCGTTACCGAGCTGTGGCGAAAACTCGTAATTATATGATGTAAGCTTATCGTTGTTCGCGCTATCGTCTAATACTTCACGCTCTACTGCACCACTGCCAAGAACTATTATTTTTACATTAGAAAAACTTTTACCGGGGTGGTCTGCACAACCTAAACCGACATTATATAGACTAATTGTTCGGTTGAAATGAAATGTTATTGATTTAATCGCATCTGCTGTGCTGTTTTCAATCGCTGTATGTAAATTATTGAACGGGATTAATGCAACGTCACCGCCTGCACCGTCTAAGTCTGTCCAATTTGTTACAATCGATTCTGAAACCCAAATATCCGATGCAAATACACTGCCTAAATTTACAAATTGAGGATTTTGAACGTTTATAGGGTCGCCGTTTTCGTCATTTAGCGAGACAAATGTATCTCCTGAACTTTCAACAGAAAAGAAGTCAGTTAGATACGTTTCTAATTCGGCATCGGTCGCAAATCCTGACACATTAGTAGCAGGCCCAAGCCAGTATTCTTTTTTGAAGACACTATCTTGCAGAAAGAAAACGCTGTTGCGTATCTCAAAGTCTCCATTTTGCGAAGTGATATATTCCACAGATTCGCCTGTGATTTTTAGAGTATTATTCTTTTTTTCTAAAACTACCATAATAAAGTTTTTGTAAAAATACTGCTTTATAACATAAAAACAAAGTATTATTTTAGTTTGCTAAATCTTTCTGAATATTCGGCACGATCTTTTTCAAGTTTTAATTTTGTCAGGCAAAGCGAATACGGCAAATTACCAACTTCTTTAAATCTAGTTAAATCTCCATCGGCCAAAGAATCGAACTGTAAAAAGCTTTTATAGTTAGCGAATATTTCAAGACCTGCCGACTGTTCACGTGCTGAATGTGCATGATTCAACGCAATAGATTCGATTTCGTTTATTTGGTTTACTTCTTTTAAAATGAAATATCTACATTTCTGTAAATCGAAAATTGATTTCTTCGCTAAAATGGTGGCATCTATTTTTGTTATTTTTTCAATTTCATCCATAAATATTTTCCACGACAGACCATCTTCACTCCTTAAAATCTCTTGCCAGTCTTTTACAAATTCAAATGTTTGCTCTAAGAATGACCCGAACCCAAATAGATCGACCGGTTCAAATTTTCCGTTTGTAAGATAGAAATTAATCTTTATCTTATCAGCTGCATTCATTCCAACATATTCTCGGAAACTTATATCTTCTACTTCTATTATCATAATACTCTTTGCCCTTTTTTTGGATTCATTTTTATCGTTGATTGTGTATAATATCTTATCGCGTCTATGAAGTGGTTCCACAAATCGATCGGGATGCCTTTTTTTCTGTCACTCCATACATAATTATTTAATTCTGTTGCAATTTCTTGCGAATCATTATCTACTACAATATCAAAATCTTGCATTATCTTAATTCCGGCAAGAACTGAGCCGGCTCCTTTTTTTACTTTCTCGATGCCGTGAATGCCTTTGCGTTTTAAATCCGAAATAAGACGAGGCTCAGCGCTATCTGCATAAATAACTTTACTTAAATTTACTGACTGCTTTAATTTGTTTGCAAGATGATCGAGCCCTGCATTATTCATTTTCAGTGATTTCTTAACATAGATAATTTTTCTTTTCCTATCAATTGCAACTTTTACGCAAACATCCGGATCAGGGAAAAATCCAAAATCCATGCCATAGCCAAACGGCAAACTCTCATCGAATTCACCGTAAGTCCAATTTTCAAAAATAACTCCTTCAGCAGCCGTTCGAATATCACCCATAAAATTATATCGATATTTGTCCGGGTATTTTTTCTTTGTAGCTTTGATTTTCAAGCGATACGATTCAGACAAATTATCAAGATTATCTAAGTATGTAGAATGAATATACATAACGTTTTCTTTCATCCCATTGTAGCCCCATTGCACGCCGGCATCCTCAAAAAACCTTCTGTATATGAAATGATCTTTATTTATATGATGCGAATTAAGAACAAATATAACTAAGTTCTGAAAACCAACGCGGCGAATGCTATCATCTACATCATCGAATACCTCTTCATCATGTAGCTCTTCGGCCTCGTCTAATACCCAAACATTTAAGTCTGTGATACTCTTTAACCTCGCCGTCTGTTCCTTAGATGAACTCTTTAGTCCTTTGAATAATATTTTGCAATTTGAATGAGTATTATCCTTTTCCGTGTTCGTCTGTTCAAAGAAGTTTTGCGATTCCCTTGCCTCAATAGCTTTATCAAATTCAGCAATTACAGAATCTTTTGCAGACCCCATCGTAAATCGAGTATTTATAATCACATGCGACCCTGTAAATGAAAAATCATGCAAAAAGTGAGCAAGTGCAGTCGATTTCCCAGAGGCACGGCCACCTACCAAAACGACATACCGTATATGCGGATATGTCGTTATATCAAAAAGCGGTTCATATTTCTCACTAAAAATCATCTTCTTTTTTAGTCGTGTTTTTAAAAGATATTTTTTTGATGTCGTTAATGCTTTCGCCTTTGCTGGTTATGTCGGTGTTTACTTTATCTACATAACCTCCTTTATTTTTCAAGAAAAATTCAATCGCAGCTCGGTCAGGTTTCTCTTGCCATGCGATTATCTCGTTTGTTTCCGGGTCTGTTATCGGAATACCTTTTCTTAAAAGTTCGTGGTAATGTTCAGCATCTTGCACTAAGTCTTTTTGTCTTGTATCGAACTCTTTTTTGAAAAGTTTGTCATTATTTAGCCAATCATAAACCGTTCCTCTTTCGAGTGAATGTGTTGTTTTTTTATTGAATTTTTCCACTGACTTCTTTACGTTAAAATCAAACGCTTCAAGAAATTGCAATAAAAGTTTTTTATCTTCCTGAGAATAAGCCATATACTTGTTTGTGTGTTTTTATTATTTAGAACGATTATAAATAGTTAGCACAAAGATACAAAAAAAAACCTTAACTTTTGATTAAGGTTTTTAACTTTTTAAAAAAGCGTCTTTTGAAAATCGTTATTCCCATTTTTGACGTTTAATACAAAATCTCGGTAAAATTCAAATTCTTGAGGTATCCTGTTAATCTCAATGTTTTCATATCTCGGATTGTTTGACAAGTTGAAACTCCCGATAAAATTTAACGGTAAAGATTCTTCTAAATCGAACAATATAAACTTACTGTGATTTTCAGTAAAACAAAAATCTGTATCAGTTAATATTTTTGTAGCCCCGCTTTCAAACATCCATTTATACGAATGTGTTTTGTCGAGTAATACCGTGCAATGTATACCTTTATCATTCAAATCTTTTAATTTTTGAATCCCGATAGGCGTAACCGCCCACGTTGATACAAAAACTTCTTTTATTTTAAAATATTTTTGCACGGTTGAAATAATATTTGGCGAATCGAATTTATTAGAAATTAATTTTAACGTATTTTCGCCGTCTTTCACAATATCAATTAAATCTTTGATAGTAGAAACGTCTGCTTTCATTTTAGGCACGTAAACAGCGTTTTTCTTAACTAATTTCATTGTTAGTTTCGCCTGTGGGGACATTACCCGAACCGCTGATTTTTTCTTTGCAGCGATTTTTTCGGCTTGTTTTTGGAGTAACTCTTCTTTAGTCATTTTTTAAAATTTCTTTTGCAAGGTTTATGAGAACTTGTTTTATTTTTTCTTTTTCGGCTTTGGTAAAACTTCTATTTTGAATATTTAAAAGTTTATTTCTGAAAGCTCCAGAAGTTAGCCCAATTTTTCGGGCTAACTCGGACTTATTTATTAAACTATTCATCTTCTGCAATTTTAGATGTTGATACTGATACTTTCATTGTCCCTCTTTTCCATATAGAATAAAATGTATTCTTATTGTATCCTTCTAATGATACTAAATTTTTTACTTCTTGTTTTGTCATTCCCGAAATGTCGATTACTTTTGTCATAATTTCTACTTTTTTTAATTGTTATTTGATTATCTCTTTTTGCTATAACAAAGATACGTATAAAAAAACGATACAAACAAATTTATTTACAAAATAATTAAAAAAAGATACAAAAAAAGCGCAAACAAAGTGCTTGCGCTGTGTTTTTTATTTTGATAACCTTACAGTTTCGTGTTCAACTGTATTTTCTTGAAACCATTCCCGGGCTTCTTTAATATTTTTGGCTTTTATTTCGGTCAATACTAACTGTCCGTTTTTGTCTGTTTTCGCGAATGCTTGATAAGTTTTTCTCATGATTTCTACTTTTACATAATTACTAATTCGTTTTCTATTTCAATCTGCATCTCTCTTTCTATTATTTCTTTGCATGCGGATTCGTTTTCTTCTTCCCAATTGTCATTTCCAACAACTACGTTGTATCTTTTAGAGTTACCTTTGTATGAAAAATCAACACTTTTTTCGTCTCCGCTCCAAGTTGCATTTTGAATAATTACTTTTGTCATGATTTCTACTTTTTAAATGATTTGATTATCTCTTTTTGTTATTACAAATGTAAGGCTTTTAATTTACATGTGCAAATTTATTTTCATCTTTTTTAAATTATTTTGCAAAAAAAAATATCCGACACCGTTCTTTGAATTTTCATTCTGAACCGCACCGGATACCATATTTTATACTTAGCATTACAAAAGTATATAATTTATTTTAGATTACCAAATAAAAAAAGCCCGAACAACGCCCGGGCCTGAGAATAACCAAATAAAAGTAGAGTTCAAATATAATGTTTATTTTTTGATTTGCAAATAAAAAAGCCGGGTTCGTCTATCCCCATAGTCACATACTTAAAAATCAGATCTAATTAATAAATAAATTTAAGTGTTGCCCGGCTCTTTATTTTGCGTATTTCTGTATCTCGTTACTTAATATTTCACCGAGCATAATTTTTGCTAGTTTGTAGGCCGTGTCGAACTCGGATTTGTTTATCAAGTCTATAAGCCTGTCGTATTCCGAATGAAAAACTTTTTCTTTTGCTCGTAATGTGTAGTCACGTGCTTTCTGAATGTCTGTAATCAAAAGAGCTTTTTCGCTGTCGGAGGAGTATCTGCGGACGTATTTCATTACGTTTCCGAGCGCAAAAGAAGGTCCAGCGATATTCCCAAAATCTATATGATTGTTTGTTAATCCGAATAAATCCGAAATAACATCTTTTTGCTTTTCTCCGT
>Ga0193959_1000247_pt1 | contig 22289 bp, 19 predicted proteins | sample FB_2_MG_FD_140333 | JGI IMG/M metagenome (GOLD analysis project Ga0193959, IMG submission 140333) | Microbial mat bacterial communities from the Broadkill River, Lewes, Delaware, United States - FB_2_MG | ecosystem: Environmental > Aquatic > Freshwater > River > Microbial mats | place: USA... | reverse complement strand
TCCCCACTTACTTTACCATTACTTAATGCCTCAGATAAACTGTTAGCATTTAAACTTGTACCTAGTGACATAGCAGCTAGTGCTACTAAACTTAATTTGATTGTTTTCATATTAACTCCTTATAATATAGACGAAATCCTAATACAAAAAAAGAGCAAATTAATCGAATAAAAATGTATCTAGAATCGATTAATTTGCTCTTTTTTCTTGTTACACTTCATTTATAATTAATCCAGAGAAGGAATAAAAGATGAACAATTCAAGAAGAGATTTTCTTAAAAAAGGTGCTATAGGTACAGCTGCAATTGCAGCAAGTGGTAGCGTAAGTGGTGTTGTTGCAAAAGAGTTTGCTGCAAGAACAGAAAAAATTCCTCATGCTTCACATTATGGTCCATTTCATGCCCATGTAAGAGATGGGAGAATTGTAGATATTACACCTCAATTAGATTCAGATGCAAACCCCACTGTAATGGTAAAAGGTTTAGCTGATAGAGTTATGACAGATTCAAGAGTTAAATACCCTTGTGTTAGAAAGTCATACTTAGAAGGTAAAGATGCTGGTGATTTAAGAGGTAAAGAAGAGTTTGTTAGAGTTTCATGGGATAAAGCTTTAGATTTAGCAGCAGATGCTATTAAAAAAGCACAAGCTAAAGGTGGTAACCAATCACTTTACAACTCTTGTTATTCAGGTTGGGCACATCCAGGTGCGTTTAAACCAAATGCATTAGCAGGTAGATTCTTCAATCAAATTGGTGGAGCTGTTGGAACAAGTGGCGAATATTCAAATGGAGCTGCAGGTCCTACAAACCCAGTAATTGTTGGAGATATGGAAGTTTATTCTATTCAAACAGCACATGAACAAATTATTAAAAATACAAAAGTAATGATTTTATGGGGAGCTGATTTATACAAATGTAATAGAATTGGTTGGTTCGTACCAAATCACAGAAATATTGATGCTTATGAAGAGTATAAAAAAGCAGGAATCAAATTTATTTCAATTGATCCTATTTATACAACTTCTGCTTCTGAGTTCAAAGCTGACTGGATCAAAATTAGACCAGGTTCAGATGTTGCACTTATGATGGCAATGATGCATTATTTATATAAATCAAAAAAATATGATGCAAACTTCATCAAAAAATATACTCATGGTTTTGATAAATTCTTACCTTACTTACTTGGAAAAGAAGATGGTATTGAAAAAACTCCAGAGTGGGCAGAAAAATTAACTGAAATCCCAGCTGCTACTATTAAAGAGTTAGCAACAACTATGGTTGATAACAGAACATTTATCGCAGGAAACTGGTCATTACAAAGAGCACACCATGGTGAGCAAGTTGACTGGTCTATTATTACATTAGCATCTATGATTGGACAAATCGGACTTCCAGGTGGTGGTTTTGGTTTCTCTATGCATTATGCAGGTGGTGGTGATGCTGCTTCTGGAAAAGCTACTGTTGGTGGTGTTCCTCAAGGTGGTGGTAACAAAGTTAACGTTAATATCCCAGCTTCTAGAATGAGTGATTTACTTTTAAATCCTGGTAAAACAGTTACATTCAAAGGTGGAAAAGTTACATATCCAAAAATTGAAGTAATGCTAAGTGCAGGTTCTTCTCCTATTGGTCACCAACCAGATGTAAATGAATTAGTTGGTGCTATGAGAACATTAGACACTATTATTACTGTTGATCCATGGTGGACTCCAACAGCTAAAATGTCTGATATTGTTTTCCCAGCAACTACAACTATGGAAAGAGATGATATTACTCAAGGTATGTCATACGCTCAAGATAGACTATTTGCAATGAAAAAAGTTGTTGATGCTAGATATGAATCTAAAGATGATTACTGGATTTTTGCAGAATTAGCAAAAAGATTTGGTAAAGAGAAAAAATTCACTAAAAATAGAACAACTATGCAGTGGATTGAAAGATTATACAAAAGATCATATGCTAAGAAAAAAATGAAAATTGCATTTGAAGATTTCTGGAAAGAAGGTGTTGTTAAATATGAAGTACCAGATAGTGCTAGAAATTATGTAAGACATGAATCATTTAGAAAAGATCCAATTAAAAACCCACTAAAAACAGAAAGTGGAAAAATTCAAATCTTCTCTGAGAAATTTGATGCTTACGGTTACGATGACTTCAAAGGTCACGCAACTTGGTTTGAACCAGCTGAGTGGTTAGGAAATAAAAAGTTAGCGGCGAAATATCCACTACACCTAGTATCTCCACACCCAACATATAGAGTTCACTCTCAGTTAGATAATACTTGGGTACAAAATGTACACAAAGTACAAGGTAGAGAACCAATTAGAATTTCACCAAATGATGCGAAAAAATTCGGTGTAAGAGATGGTGAGATTGTAGAAGTTTATAATGACAGAGGAAGTGTTCTTGCTGGTGTTGTTGTTACTAATACTATTAGAGATGGCGTAGTTGCAATTGAAGAGGGTGCTTGGTATTCTCCTGATGATGCAAGTAAAGATAAAACAAGATGTAACTCTGGACAAGCGAATTTATTAACTTCGTCTAGACCAACATCATCAATGGCACAAGCAACTACAGCAAATACTGTACTTGTTTCAATTAAAAAAGCTGGTGTAGTTAAACCAAACTTAGCATACAGCGCACCAAAAATTATAGAAGGATAGAAAATGAAATTTTTATTAAAAACATTAATTTCATCTGCAATATTACTTGGGTCTTTCGCCCAAGTAAATGCAAGTGATTTATTTGTAGTAGAAAATGGTACAGAGTTAAAAACAAAAGATGCAAAAGTAGCAAAACTTTTCATAGGTGTTCCCGTAAGTGTTAAAAAAGATAATGGTTCAAGTGTTGATGTAGTTGTTAAGGGTTTTCAAGATGGACTTAATATCTATTCAACAACTGGGAAAGAACTTTTAATTGCGACTTTAGATGAAGGTTTTAAAGTTTCAAAAAAAGCTGGTAATGAAGTAGAATTAGTAGGCTCTTTAGCAAAAGATTCAATTAGTGATGATGCTGAAGCTGTATGGGATGAAGACCAAGAGTTATATTTTGAGATGTGTTCAGTATGTCATGCACCACCATTAAAAGAGCATTTAAGTATGATTGAATGGGATGCTATTTTCCCATCTATGAAAGTTAGAACTACACTTGATGAAGATGAAGCAGAAGCTATGCTTAGATTCTTAAAATCAAATGCTAACAATGGTTTAATTAAAACTGAACACTAAGGTTGGTTATAATTAATAAAAAGGAAATCCAATGCAAAAAGAATTATTAGAAAAATTACAAACATTATCAGTTCTTTATGCGGAAGATGAGATAGGTATTCGAGAAAATATCGCTGATTCATTAGGATATTATGTGAAAGAAGTTATTCAAGCCTCAAATGGGGCTGAAGCTTTTGAACTATATGAAGAGAAAAACCCTGATATTATCCTAAGCGATATTCATATGCCTATTTTAAATGGTATTGAATTTGTAAAAAAAGTCAGACTTATAAATAGAGATATACCAATTGTAATGATAACAGCTCATACTGATAAAAAATACTTACTAGAAGCTGTTGAGTTACATATGGAAAAGTATATAGTAAAGCCTATTGAGTTAGAAGCATTGTTTGAAGTATTAGAAAAATGTGTAGAAGTTTTAGATTTAAACAATGAAATAACTCTAAGTGTAGATACAAATTATAAATATGATTATGATAAAAAAGAGTTAAAATATAAAGATGAATCTATTTTATTAAATAAAAAAGAGATGCTATTTTTTGAAGTGTTAATCTCAAATCAAAATAGAGTAGTAACTTATGAAGAACTACAAGATAAGGTTTGGGGTGATGATGTGATGACAGACAGTGCTTTGCGTTCATTGGTTCGAAACTTACGTAAAAAACTTCCAAGTGATATAGTTTTTAACTTATCAGGGGTAGGGTATCGTCTTGTTTAAGTTAGTGTTTTTATTAATACTTATTTCCTTGAACTCTTTAGGAAAAGAACAACTCATCTCTAAATTTGAATTTAGAGATGATTCTTCAAATAAAAGTATTGCAAAGACGCTACATCCAAAATCTCATATAAATATATTTCTTCCTTCAATTCCTTATTCATATATTTCAAAATCAACAAATGCTGGACTAATTAGATCTTATGATAATAAACAAGGTTGGGTTTATGATTTGGCAAAATCACATAAAAGAGTAGATGATTTTACTTATATTTTTGAATTAAGACAAAATCTAAAGTTCCAAGATGGAAAAGATTTCACTATGGATGATGTGATATATAATCTTGAATTTTTTAGAAAGAATCCTTTTTTATATACAAATATTGACAAAGTAGATTTTGAGATTATAAAAATAGATGAGACTTATTTCAAAATAGTTTTAAAACAGAAATATGAAATGTTTTTAACTGATTTAGCAAGGGTATTTTTTTATACAAAAGAGTATATCCAAAGATATAATCCAATAGGTGCGGAAACAGGAACTGCTACTAAAGCAGCCGGGGCTTTTGGTATGGGACCTTATATTTTAGAGAGTGGTTTTGCAATAGGTGATAAACAAACAGAAAAATTAGAGTTAGTTGCAAATCCATATTATTGGAATAAAGAGTTTCCTAAAATCAAAAGAATTACTGTTTATACACAGTTAGATGTAAATAAAGCAATAGAAGATATTACAAAGCATGAGGGAAAATTAGATTTAATGCCACTACCTTTTAATAAGAAGTTAGAGGTTTTATTATCTGATTATTCAAAACTTATTATCTCAAAATCAACAGATAACTTTGTAATATTTTTTAATTTAATAAATGGAAATAAGAAACTACAAAATCAAGAGATTAGACAGGCTTTAAATCAAGCTCTTAATCAAGAAAATCTATTAAATTTTGTATATAAAAAAGAGGGAAAAGTATCTCCTTTTACAGCTTCTATAAACTATGATATAGTAGGAGAAATAGCTAAAAATAGTGATTTTGATGAAAGAAAGTTTTCTTCTAAAGAGTTAAAAAAGCTTTTAGATAATCTTACTTTAGATATTTTTACTCAAGATAGATTTATGTTTTTATTTAAAGGTATAGAGTTTCAACTAAAAAAATATGGTGTGAGATTTAATTATATTATTACAAATAGTGAAAAAGATATTTATGAGCAATTACTAAAAACCAATAAAAATAAAAATACCAAAAAATGGGACATGTTAATTTGGGGTGATGATGACTGGTATTATCAAAATCCTTGGACAGTATTTTTTATATATGAAACCTCAGGAGCTTGGTCAACAATAAAAAAAGATGAGCTAATGCAAGAGTATATTAAAAAACTTTTTGTAAGTAAAATAGGTTCACAAGAGTATAAAGAAGTAGTAAAAGATATTCTTTATAGGGCAAGAGAAAAAGCATATACTCTTCGAGTTCCCTCTCCAAATAAAGTAATAGCAGTAAATAAAGAAGTAATATATAAACCTTATCAAGGTGGAATTATTCCTTTATGGGAAATTCAAGTTAGTAAAAATCACTGGTCAATAAGAGGTGATAAAGAGTATAAACAAGAGCTAAAAAAAGCTATAAAACCAAAAAGAATAAAATATGAAATTACTAAGTAAAATAAATATAACTTTTAAATTAGGAGTACTATTCCTAATCCTTTGTACTTCAATAGCACTACTTGCATATAAGTCAATAAATATTAGTGAGCATAATAAAGACACTCTAAAAGTAGTACATAGTAAATCCCAAGAAGTTTTATCCTTACAAGATAAGATAATCACACCCCTTTATAGACTTAGGGAAATTACACAATCTTTGGTAATGGCTCCTAATAGTTCTATTAGAAAAGATATTCAAAAAGATTTAGACTTATTATTAATATCTTTAAATAAAGAGTTTAGAATAATAGCAAAAGATAATTCTGAAATAATACAAATGTGGAATAACTATAAAACGTTTATTTTTCAAACAAAACAATATTTAGATGAAGAGTTTGAAGAGGGTGCTTATATAAATGTGACTACTTCAAGTAGAGAACAATTTCATCAGCTTTTAAATATCTTATTAAAAAAACAAAGTGAGTTCTTGAATAATTCAACGATTGCTTATTCTGGTGCTGTTGATGAAGCAAAAGAGTTAATGTTATCTATTATGCTTTCAGTATTTATAATTTTTGTGGCTTCTACATTAATAGGTTGGTTAGTAGCTCGTAATATTATTACTTCTATACATACTGTACAAAATGGCTTAAATGACTTCTTCTCATATTTAAATGGTAAAAAAACAAGTGTTAAAAAAATAGAAATTCATTCAAAAGATGAGTTTCATCAAATGGCCTCAAAGATTAATTTAAATGTTGCAAATATTCAAAAGAATATTCAAAAAGATGAAATTGTAATGAAAGATGCCACAAAGGTCTTAGCAAATATTAAAAGTGGAAATTTAGGAACAAGAGTTACAAAACATAGTAATAATGAATCCCTAAATGAATTAAAAGTTATGATGAATGATATGATTGATAATCTTGAAGATAAAATCCAAAAAGAGATTACACAAAGAGTTGAGCAAGAGCAAATACTAATACAACAATCAAAACTAGCCTCAATGGGTGAAATGATTGGAAATATTGCTCATCAGTGGAGACAGCCTCTTACTCAAATATCGGCAATTCATATGAATATGAAAGTGACTTATGATTTTGATAAGTTTTCAAAAGAGTATTTAAACACAAAAATAAAAGAAGCTAATAAATTAACATCTTATATGTCTCAGACTATATCTGATTTCCAAAACTTCTTTAAACCTCAGGGTGAAAAAGAGTGTTTCTCAATAGAAAATGCTTGTAGGGAAGCTTTTCATATCTTAGAATCATCTTTAAAATATCATGGGATTAATGTGGAGTTTAATGTACTTGAAGATACTGATGTATTTGGATATAAAAATGAATACTCTCAAGTAATATTAAATATTCTAAGTAATGCAAAAGATATATTATTAGAGAGAAAAATAGAAAATCCAAATGTAAATATAGAAATAAAAGAGGGTGAAAACTTTGCTATTGTAAAAATCAAAGATAATGCTGGTGGGGTAAACCAAGAGATTATAGATAAAATTTTTGAGCCATATTTTACAACAAGACATAAAACCCAAGGTACGGGTATTGGATTATATATGTCAAAAAATATTATTGAGAGAAATATGAGTGGATTTATAAATGTGACAAATGTTGATAATGGGGCCTTATTTACTATAAAAGTTGCTAAGAAATAAACTTTGTACATCTAATTAACACATTATTATCTTTTATTAGATAAAATATGTGCAACAAATTTATAGGATATTTTAGATGTCTAAAGAAAAAACAATACAAGATAAAATTTTAGAGTATATTTATATTATTTCAAAACAACCGATGCTATTAAGAGATTTATTATTAGCAAATAGACAATACAATGAAGGTATGCATGTAGATCCTTCAAAGCTTGGGTTTAGGCTTAAACTTTCTAGAGCTTATATAGTTTATATAGGTATTGTATTAGCAATAGTTGTGCCTATTTCTCTTTTAACTCATAAACCATTAGCAAATATTGATTCTCATATTTCTATATTAGGTGCGATGTTTATAACTGCAGCTATTTTTGTAGGATTTAATTTCTTTAGAGCAAAAATGAGAGATGCTATTTCAATAGTTATGATAAAGAAATCTTGGAAATTACACTTCCCATACTTTCCGTATGATGAATATTCAGAAAAAATAGAAGAAATTTTTGAAGAGTCTTTAAAAGACGAAGTTTCAAAAAGAGATTTAGAAAGATATATCTTAGATAATCTTACAGAGAAGTAGTTTTACTTCTCACAAGTTTCTTGGCACTTTTGTAAAGTGTGAAAAGGAATATTCCCTCCACATCCACCCCAAATAAAACTTTTACATTTATCTTCACTTTTATTATAATAATATTTATGAAACATTGCTCTGCATTTTCCAGTTTCTGGTTTTTCTATGCACTTTAGGCTAGTTTGTGGCTCTTTAGTAGAAGAACATGCTGAAAATGAAAGACCTAAAACTAATAAAAATAAGATTTTATGGTACATTATTATAACCTTTTTTAATATTTATATGTTAATATTGATAGTACAATAAATCTCATTATAAAAGTTGGTGCAACTTGAAATTTGAAAAATTTACAAATGGATATCTTTTTACTCTAGGTGCAGAGTTAGAACTTAGAATCTTAAATGCAGATGATTTATCTTGTGCTAATGAATATGATTATTTTAAAGAATCTATACCTAGTAAGTACAAAAACAATATCACTTCAGAATTTTTACAATCAATGATAGAAATAAATACTCCTATTTTCACTTCTCTAAAAGATATTATTTCTTATTTTAAAGAGATAATGAAAGAGTTAAATATTCTTGCAAAAAAGAAAAATCTTATCTTACAATCAAGTGGAGCAAGTGCTTTAAAACAAAACAATTTAGAGCTATCTTCAAATGAAAGATATAAAGAATTATCTCAAGAGCATAAAGTTTTACTTGATGATTTCTCAATTTGTGGCTTACATGTTCATATAGGATTTAAAAACTTTGAAAAAGCACTAAAAGCTTTTAACTTCTCACTTTGTTATTTACCTATGTTTGTAGCTCTTTCAGCTTCTTCCATATGCTCAAATGGAGTAAATACAGGAATACATTCTTATAGAACAAAGATATTTGATAGACTTCCAAAAGCTTCTATTCCAGAGTACTTTGAATCCTATGAACATATGAAAGCAGTACTTGATGTGCTTTATCATACTGATGTAATTGAGAGTGTAAAAGATATATGGTGGGATGTGAGAATTCAGCCAAATTTTAAAACAATAGAGTTTAGAGTATGTGATGCAATACATGATTTTGATAGGTTAGAAGTTATAATAGGATTGTATAAAGGTATTTGTAAATTATCGCAAGATGAAGATGTGATTTATGAACCAATGCAAATACTAAAACAAAATATGTGGAAAGCTTCACGTTATTCTATGGATGCTGATTTTATTTTAGATGGGAAGATTTATATAATCCGTGATGTGATAATAAAACTATTAGATAGGTTATATGAGAAACAAATTATTCCAATAGAGTTTTATGAAAAAGGGAAAAAATTTGCTTTACAAAACTCTATTGCACAAGATATGTTAGAAATATATGAACAAACAAATGATTTACATGAAGTTGAAAGGGTAGGGGTTTTTAAATGAAAGGTGTAGTGTCAGCTGGAGATACAAATTCTGCACAAGCTGGAGCAGATATATTAAAAATAGGTGGAAATGCATATGATGCAGCACTAGCAGTTATGTTAGCAGCTCCAATATGTGAACCCTTGTTTACAAGTTTAGGAGGAGGAGGTTTTCTTCTTGGACTTGAAAAGGGTAAAAAGCCAGAGTTATATGACTTCTTTGTTGAAGTACCAAAGAAAAGAGTAGATGAACCAGAGTTTTATCCAATATACGTAGATTTTGGAGCAGCTATTCAAGAGTTTCATATAGGAGCTGGATCTGTTGCCATTCCAGGACTTGTAGAAGGAATATATCAAGTACATAAGGATAAAGGAACACTTCCTATGTCTGAGATAATCAAGCCTGCTGTAAAGTATGCAAGAGAAGGTGTATATCTATCTGGTATGCAAGCTTCTTTTGTGAAGTTGTTGGAGCCTATATTTACTTCTACTAAGTCTAGTATGGATGTATACGGTATAGATGATGAAAAGCTAATAGATGAAACACATCTTTTTAAAAATCCTGCCTATGCTGATTTCTTAGAAGCTTTTGCAAAAGAGGGAAGTAAAGTATTTTATGAGGGTGTAGTAGCTGATGAAATTGAGAAAATCATGAAAGAAAATGATGGACTTATTTTAAAAGAGGATTTGAAAAACTATAGATGTATTAAAAGAGAACCTATTGATTTTAACTATAAAGGTTATGAAATAGTTACAAATCCACCACCTAGTGGTGGAGGTATTCTTATTGCTTTTACATTAAAAATATTAGAGAAGTATGATTTAAAAGATTATAGATCTTTTGAATATGTAAAAGGTATGATTGAAGCATTTAATACAACTAGTGATTTTAGACGTGAACATGTGGATGAGTATCTGCATGATGAGAAACTAAAAGAGATTTTATCAAATGATAGACTTATTAAAAACTATTGTACTACTATGCATTCAAGACTTAACCTATGGGGAAATACAACTCACTTAGCAGTAATAGATGAAGAAGGAAATGCAGTATCTTGTACTACAACAAATGGTGAAGGTTCAGGTCATGTGATACCTAGTTCAGGAATTATGTTAAATAATATGATGGGAGAAGAGGACTTAAATCCTCATGGATGGTTTTCTTGGCCACATGGTATTAGACTTCCCTCTATGATGGCACCAACTGCTGTATTAAAAGATGGACATCCTGAACTGATACTTGGAAGTGCAGGAAGTAATAGAATACGTTCAGCTATTACTCAAACAATTGTGAATAACCTTGATTATGGTAAAAACTTAGATGAGAGTATCAATGCACCTAGAATTCACTTTGAAAAAGGAAGTGTTTGTATGGAGCCACCTTGTGATGAGGTAATAAGAGAAGAGCTTAAAAAGCATTATGATTTACAGTATTTTGATTCTTTAAATGTATTTTTTGGTGGAGTTCAAGCGGTAAATGGAAAACTAGAAGGTGGTTGTGACTCAAGACGAGGGGCTGCTGTTATAAAAGTAGATTAAATAACTAGACGCAGTTTCTAATTTATATGTTCATCTAAAACAAGAGTAAATAAAGCACCTTTATAATTGATTTCTTTATATGTAAACTCTTTATTTTTTACATAGATATCTCCATTTAGGTGTTTAGTTACTATTTCTTCACTCATATATAAACCAATACCTGTACCTTGGCTTTTATGCTTTGTAGTAAAATAAGGTTCAAAAATTCTATCTATGATTTTTTCGCTTACTCCTCCGGCATTATCTAATATTTCTATATATACTTTATGGTCTTTTTTATAAATATCAATAAATACGATTTTCTCAAGTACATTTTTTCTTTCAAAAGCATCTCGTGCATTATTTAGAATATTAATCAATACTTGAATTAGTTCATTCTCAATACTAAATATCTTTGCATCTTGTATTGTATTATTTATATGAATCTCTTTGTTTTCAAACTGTGCAGATACTAGTTTGATAGTTTTTTCATGGATATCTTTTATTCTAAAAATATTTTTTGTTTTATTAGGTTTATAAAAGTTTCTAAAATCATCAATTGTTTCTGATAAGTATTGGGTTTTATTATTGATTGTATCCATTAAATCATAGAAAACATCATCATCTAAAATCCCCATTTCTTTTTGAGTTTTTGCCCCTGATGCTGATATAGAAATAGAAGATAATGGTTGTCTCCATTGATGAGCGATATTCCCAATCATCTCACCCATAGCTGCCATCTTACTTTGTTGATAGAGTAGTTCTTCTTGTTTTCTTTTTTCTTTTTCTAGATTTTTTGTCTCAGTGATATCTTGAACAACACCTAAAATAGAGTTTCTTTCTTTATTTAGTTTACCTCTACAGTGAATCCACTTCATTTGACCTTCTGATGTTAGTATTCTATGAATAGATTTTAACTCTTTTCCTTCCTTAATAGTATTATTTACAGAAGTATAAAACTCTTCCCAATCGGATTGAATAATTACTTTTTTCAACAAAATGAAATCTATACTTTTGTAGTTATCATCTAATTCACCTATTAGTAAAGCTTGGTTTGATAGTTCAAGTTTCATATCTTTTATCTGCAATTCCCATGCTCCAATACCAGCTACTTCATGGGCTTTTTCTAAAATATTTTTTTGTTTGATATTTTCTGTAATTTTTTCTTCTAATCTATTTTTATATACTAAAAAGTTTTCTTCTAATATTCTAGCAATATATATAGAAATGAATAATAAACATAAAGTTACGATGATACTTGATATTAAAATAGTATTTAGATAACTAGTATATTTTTTTTCTAAATAAGTCTCTTTTTCTTTGATAATAGGTTTTATTTCATCTAAATAAAAACCTGTAGCAATTATCCAATCCCATTTATTAAAAGATTTTATAAACCATAACTTTTCTATTCTTGTTTTTGTGGGTACATGCATACTATGCTTATTAAGATAATACTTTTCTTCTCCATCTTTTAATTTTTGTATCTTGTTAAAATCTTCTCGGAAGCTAATAAACTCATCATCTTCAAATATGTTTTTATTAATATACTCTTTAAATGGGTGAGAGATTAAAGTTCCTTCTTTATTTACAATAACAAAGAATTTATTATCAGAAAGTCGAATATTACTAATATGGTTTATCACCTTCTTTTTAATCTCTTTTTCAAAATCCTCTATATATTCACCTGTCCCAACCATCCAATTGTAGGGTTCAAATTTATCCACATAAACAAGTTTCTTTTTTTGTTTTTGTTTCTCTAGAGGGTAATAGAAATTAAATATTGCAAAACCTGAACCTTTTTCTTCTACAATATCATGTACTACTTTGAATCTTTGGACTCCATTTTTATCTTTTTTCTTGGATATATTTACGCCTTCTCTATTGGGTAAAATTGGGTGTAAGATATTTATTCCACTCATCTCATGAATAAAGAAATATCCTCTTCCTTTATTGAATCTGATATCTCTTAAAGCATTTTTTATAAGAGTTGTTATCTCATCTTTTGTCTTTGTATCTTTATTGTTTTTATAAATACTGTACATGATAGATTTTATATTTGTTATTTTGAAAGAGAGGTTGTTTTTGAGGATATTTTGAGTATTTTTTACTTCTTTATTTGCGTATCTAATTGCAACATCTGCATGCTCTTTTATAGTATCTTTCTTTTTAAGTATATAGTTTTCTCTAATTTTAGATTTTTCTATTTCTAGAGTATTTTTGTAATCGATATATATAAGAAATGTAATAATAATACTTGCTAATATAATTACTATAGGTGGAGAAAATTTTATAATTTGAAGAATCTTATGCTCATCATTTTTGATCATGTAGAATACTTTTTTAAATATTATACTCTTATATGACTTCAAATTATAAAATATATTATTAAATTTTAACTTTTCAAATCTAATCCATAATGTATTAACATATACTCAATAAGAGAAGTTACTAAAGCTTTTGCTGTAGCTTTTCTATTCTCTTTTGATTCTCTGCAATAATATGGAAACTCTACTTGAATTGCAGAGATATTTCCATCTATTAGTGAACCATGAGTTTTTGTATTGTATGCCCCTTCAAAGTATTCATTGTCATCATTTGCATAGGGCTTAGTACATGAAGGAATAGAGTCATAACCTCTTTTATTCATTAAGTTACCAAGTGAAAAGTTTCCCCTTATTTGGTCACTAAAAGAAAAAGGTGAAAAGTTCATTTGAGCTTTTATACTTGTAAAGCCTTCAAACTCATCTAACTTATTATTATCAAGTCTTAATATATGGTTTGTTAACAAATACCCAAACTCAATAGCTTTGTGAGTATGTGATTGACCATGAATATCTATATATAAACCTTTGTTGAAGTTTTTTTCAATATTCTTTTTTGAATCTTCTATAAAATCATGGAAAGATTTATATGATAGCATTGCATCTTTGTTATCACTTACCGCTTCTTCAAAAGGTCTGTTAGCATCCACTTTTGTTCTAGCTAAATTCATAATCACAGCATGGGGATATTGTCTTGTTTGAGCAAAAAATTCTTCTATAATATCTAAAGTTAGCTCTTGTGTATAATCATCCGTATCAAATACACCACTTGTTCTATTGGGAATATCTTCAGGTTCATAATCTCCTCCATGGGAGCTTGAGATTATAATTGGCAGTGTTCCTTGCAGGTATTTAACATGGTTCTGCTTTATTAATGGTTTTGTTGTCATAAATCGCTCTCGCTTCTTTGTTTCTCTGTCTTTTCAAATCCATGTCAATATATTTGCCCATAATATCTTGCTTTTGTTTACAAGCTAGGGTAATTTTTCTCTTTACTGGTTGGTGTTCATAAATATATAAACCAGCTTCATTCATGGATAACCTAATAGGAGTAGCAATAGCATAAGTAGAAATAACGCAGTCTTCTTTACAAATTTTATTTATATCATCAAAATACTCTTTTGTCCAAAGTTCTGTATTCACTTCAGAAGAAAAGGCATCTTGGTAAACTATATCAAAAGTCTCTTTTTCAAAGCTTTGGATATATTCTCTTGCATCACCTATATTCACTTCAATCTTTAAATAATCATCTTCATATTTCTTTGTTTTCGCAACAGTTTGAATGATATTTTTCATATCTTCAAATTCTTTTGGAAAATCAAAGTTTTCCAAAGATTTTACTAATTCTCCATCTAATTCAGGAGAATAGATATTTAGCTTTTTGTTTAGGCCATTTTGTCTTGCATAATAAATCGTAGAAAATGTGTTATAACCTAAACCAAAACATATATCTAATATATTTAGTTCTTCTTTATGATTTTGAAATTCAAAGGTAGGAATTATGTGTTTTGATAAGGACTCATTTATAGCACCATCATCAGGGTTATGATAATGTTGCTGATACTTAGCAGAAAATAGGGTATTTGACCCATCTTTGGTTTTTACAAACTCCAAGATTAAAGACCATTTCCCCAGTGATGCATTTTTTTTGCTGTGAAAATATAATATTCATCAAATAGTTCAATACTATTTGAAGCCATAAATCCTAAGTCATCAAGCAGTGTAAGAATTTCTTCTTTATTGTTGTTTGACTTTTTCTCTAAGATTATAATATTCCCAGAGTTTTCTATAGCTTTATACATTAGTTTTAGGATTTTGTCCTTGTTTGGACAGTGTGATAAAATATCACCTAATACTATGTATTCATATTCTCGAGCTGTGGCTCGAAGTCTTGCGTCGGCTTCTTTTTCAAACTTTATATATTTGACTTTACCTTCGTTTTGACTTCTAACTTCCTCAAGTGCATTATCTACTAAATCTAAAGAGTTATCCACATGTAAAATATATATATTTGGATAATTCGAAAATAACTCTTTAAAAAGTCCTAGCTCTTTAGTCACTAAATTAGTTTCCTAAAGAGTTTAATTTATCATCAGATAAGAAAAGCTTTTCGTTAGACATAACACCGATTTCGCTGTCTAAAATGTCTTGTGCAATTTGCTTTGCTTCTTCTAATGAGTGCATTTTATATGTACCACATTGGAACTCATTTAATTCTGGAATATCATTTTGATTTTGTACATTAAGTACATCTTCCATAGCTGCTCTCCAAGCTTTTCCAACAGTTTGCTCATCTGGTGAACCTAATAAACTCATGTAAAAACCAGTTCTACATCCCATAGGAGATACGTCGATGATTTCTACTGTATCAGAGTTTAAATGTTCTCTAATAAATCCTGCAAAAAGATGTTCTAAGGTATGAATACCTTTTTCACTTAACATCTTTTCGTTTGGAACACAGAATCTTAAGTCAAATACTGTAATAACATCACCTGATGGTGACTTCATAGTTTTAGCAACTCTAACTGCTGGTGCTGGCATAATTGTATGATCAACTCTAAATGAATCTAATAATGGCATTTTATAATTCCTTCAATTTTTTTCAAAAAATAAAATATGTTTCTTGTATTTCGTGATTTTAGCGAAATATTGTTGAATGAGTGTTTAGTAAAAAAATCACTATAAAAACATAAGGAAAAAAGCGAAGCTAAATAACTTTTAAACTATTATATTAGTAAAGAAAATAATTATCTAAGAAGGTTTAAAATGAGAGAAATAAATGATGAATATTTTAGAAGTGAAAAAGAAAAATGGATAATTGATAAACTTATAGAAAATGAAATTATAGAAGATGAAAGTCAGCTAGATATATATTCTAAAGAATGGGAGTTCTATTCAAATGAATATGATACTTCTATTACTTATGAGTATCAAAGAAAAAAGAAATATGTCGAAGATGGACTACTTCGTGAAGGAATAATCAAAGATAATAATCCTGAAGAATATGCATTAAAGAAAACAGAATATGAAAAACTTTTTGATAAGGTTGAAAGTAATATTATTAATGAAGATAAAAAACTTCCAAAAGAATACAAGGATACATATAATTCTATTGCAACAGCAAACAATGATATCCCATCAGAAAAAGATAATGATTGTCTAAATATTGGGAATGATATTAGTGCTTTTGCTAAACTTATTGCATATAAAGATTTATCAACACCCTTATCTATTGGATTATTTGGCAAATGGGGTAGTGGTAAAAGCTTTTTTATGGAAAAACTTGAATCTAAAATAGATAGTTTTTCTAAAAATAAAGATACAGATATATTTAGTAAAAATATTGTACATGTGAAGTTTAATGCGTGGCATTATTCTGATACAAATCTGTGGGCTAGCATGGTTTATAAGATTTTTGACAGAATAGATGATGAAATATCGGAAGATAAAAGCCATAAAATTTATGAAAAATTAGAGTTTTCACAAAAAGAGTTAAAAAAGAAAGAAGTAGAGTTACAAAAACTAGAAAAGAAAATAAAAGAACAAAAAAATAAACCAGTATTGTTTTCAAATATTGAAGATAATATATTAATTAATCAATTATCAAAAGAATCAAAAACAATAAAAGAAGTAAAAGAAGTATATGAGAATACAAAAGATTTTTTTGGTCTATTAAAAGAAGGTTGGGGATTATTATTTAAAGATAAAAAGATATTAATAATTTTATTACTAATACCTGCTTTTCTTATTATTGGATTTTTTCTCCTTGTTTTTAAAGAATCAATTGAATCTTTAATTAGTAGTTTTATTGGAATATCAGGACTTATTTATTTTTATTATAAAAAGGCTTTATCTTATTTAAAGCCATTAAAAACTGTAGTTTATAAGTATAATGAAGAAAAAAATAGATATATAGAAGAAAAAGAAAGTATTAATGAAGAAATAGCAGATATAAAAAATGGAAATCACTTTAAAGATTTTATAAAATCAAAAATCTCAACATCTAATTATAGAAAACATTTAGGACTAATCTCTGTAATAAGGGAAGATTTTGAATCGTTACAAAAATATTTATTTGAAAATGAAGAAGGAATGAGCAGTGGAGTTGATCGAATAGTTTTATATATAGATGATTTAGATAGATGTTCTGATGAATTGGTAGTAGAGGTTTTAGAAGCAGTTCATCTATTATTAACATTCAAGCTATTTGTAGTTGTTGTAGGAATTGATTCAAGATGGGTAAAAGGTTCTTTAGAAAATAAGTTTAGAAATCTAAATAATAGTGACATAAAGATAACACCTAAAAACTATATTGAAAAAATATTTCAAATCCCTTTTAAAATTGATGTTGTAAATGATAGTGGAAAGAGAAACTTAATTGAAGACCTTTTAATTACTAAAAAAGAAAAGAAAATAGAATTTAATAAATATGAAACTAGATACGAAGAATTAGCTTTTAATGATGGGGAAACACTTTCTTTTAATGATGGAAAAACACTTTCTTTTTCAAATTCAGATTATAAAAGCTTTGAAAGTTTAACACTTGAAGAAGAAGAGATTATATATTTAAAAAAAGTTTCTAAATTTATTGATAATACTCCAAGAACAATAAAAAGGTTTGTAAATACATACAGACTATTACGTAGTCATTATGATGTAATGGATATATTAAAAGAAGATTTTGATAATTATAAAAGTGTAGCTTTATTTTTATGTGAGATATTTTATCTTGAAATTGAAGGAAATAAAAACTTTAGTCAAAATCTAAAAAATGAATTTAAAATGAATTATGAAAGAGTATTTAGAAATAAAGAAGATATACAGAATCTAGTAAATAGATTTAAATTTGATATCTAGAAAGTGAAAAGTTGGATTTGATATAAACCTTATATCATAATCCAAATGTTACTAAAAGCTCTGAATTCTCTACTTTCATATCTTTTACAAAAGAGCCTTTCCATGAGTCTTTTTTGATTTTGTAGATTGGTACTTTTTTAAATATCTCATCTATTAGGGGAGATAGTGAAGATAGTAGGGCTGTAGGAATTTTCTGTGCTACTTTAGAGTTTGAAAAATCTATTTTATCTATTGAAACATCTCTTAGATAGATATAAGAGTTTGTTTTATCAAAGTAGGGCTTTCCTGATACTTGAAGTGAGCCTTTTGTTTTAGGTATAAATATAGCTGCTAGGTTTATATCTAAAGATGCTGCAATTTTATTTGTGTTTTCTTTGATATAGATATTTGGTTTATCTATTTCCACATTTGCTACTACGAAGCTTTTTCTTATTGGGAATTTATCTGATGCTGATTTATTTAGTTCAGATTCATCTATTTTTAGAGTTAGTCCATTTGTATCTAGATTTCTTACACATCCAGAAAACAAAATCAGGAAAGATAAAAACATTAGTATTTGAAGTTTTTTAAATATATACATTATAAGCCTTTTATAATATTTTTGATTATTATATAGTAGTGAGTTTTTCTTTTATAGTTTCTTAGCAAAAATAGGAGCTATATTCATAACTATAAAAAGCCTTACTATATGATGCAAGGTGATATATGGAACACTAGCACCTACAAGGATAGCTATTAAGTTTATCTCAGCTTGTCCTCCAGGACTAAAAGCAAGTAGCGTTGATACTATTGGAAAATCAAAAGTATAGTAAGCAATAGCTATAAAAATAGCTGAAATACAAACTAGTATTAAAAAGTGTCCAAAAGTAGAAAGTAAAGTTTTTACTATAGTGTTTACAGATACACCTCTAAAAGTAAATCCTATGATAGTTCCAAATACAACTTGCACAAACTTTAGTAACTCATCCGGAACTACAGTTGTTATAAGTCCAGTTGAGTGAACTATGATACTTAAAATCATGGGACCTATTAAAAAAGCAGCAGAGAGTTTAATCTTCTTTGCTATTACTCCACCTATAAATCCAATGATAAGTAAGATACATAGTTCTAGTAAGTTTACATCTATTATAGGGGTTGTGATGATTTTATTTCCACTAATATCTATATGAAAAATATACTGGATTATAAAAGGTAGAGTGATTACTATAAAAAACAGTCTAGAAGATTGAACTAAAGTAATCTTTGCAATATCTGCTTTTATCTCTTCTCCTATTATGACCATCTCTATTACACCACCAGGCATAGAGCTTAAATACGCAGTCTTCTTGTCAAAACCTACAAATCTATAGTAGTAATACATTCCCGCAATTATTGTGATAATAGTATAAGGAATTACAAGTAACAAACTAAAAAGATATATATGTACAAACTCTAAAACCTCAGGAGTGAAAGCACTACCAATAGTAAGACCTATTAGGATTCGTGCAGGGGGTGAAAAAAGCTTTGGGCTTTGAAGAGGTAGATTCTCAAACCTCATAGCAATAGAAGAAGCAAATATAGCTCCTAAAAGCCAAGGAAGAGGAAGAGATAAATATATAAATACAATAGAGCCTATAACTCCAATACCAAGTGCAAGTAACATTTTAAAAAGCATTTGTATTGTACTCATATATTTATCCCATAAAGTTGTGGTGTAATAGTAGTAAATTATTGATTTAAAGTAAGTTAATATAGGCCCTTTCACTTCAAAGGAAGGAAGCAAAAGATGAAATGAAAAGGTCTACACTATTTCATGTTAGTATTAAGTATATATTGTGTTATATATAATTGTTTTGCTGCCCTAGAAAAAGGAGCTATCTAGAGCAAGCAAAAAGAGAATTACATTCTAATTTCTTCTCTTTTTTGTAAGAATTCCCATCTACCGTCGATTCTTTTTTGCCATTCTTCGATTAAGTACTCATATTCTGGTTTGAATAAGTGTTTAAATCTAGGTTGTGCACCTAAGTAATCTCTTACAGGAATAATATTTTTTGGTCTATATGTAATATTTAACTCTCTACCTTCGATAATCTCATATAATGGGAATACAAGAGAATCTACAGCTAAGTCAGATACTTCAATAGTTTGGTTTGGTGCGAATTTCCACTCAGTTGTACAAGCAGACATAGCGTTAATAAATACTGGACCTTCAGTATCAAATCCTCTTTGGATTTTTTTAACCATATCTTTCCATTTATTTGGAGCAACTTGTGCAACATATGGAGAACCATGTGCAGCCATAATAGATACGATATCTTTCTTCTGTCTTTTTTCACCGTATGAATGTGAACCTGCTGGTGCAGTTGTAGTAGAAGAACCAATTGGTGTAGAAGAAGATCTTTGACCACCTGTATTTGCATAAACTTCATTGTCTAAACAAACGTACATGAAATCATGTCCTCTTTCAAAACAACCAGAAATCCATTGGAATCCAATATCATAAGTTGAACCATCTCCACCAAATGTTACAAATTTAGGTTGAGGCTCATCTTCTTTAATTCTACCTTTGTTTCTTAAGGCTTTGTTCATAGTCTCAACACCTGCCATTGCAGTTGAAGAGTTTTCAAATCCAATATGAATCCAAGAACAATCCCAAGAAGTGTGAGGGTAAATAGCAGTACAAACTTCTAAACATCCAGTAGAAGCAGATACAACTAAGTTATCATTAGTTGCATTTAATACTTCTCTTACGATAATAGAGTGAGCACAACCAGGACATAAAAGGTGTGAACCTTCAAATCTCTCAGCTGCTGTTGAGAACGTTTTTAAGTTTTTAATTACTTTTTGAGTACTCATATTTATTTTCCTTCCACATTGTAGTAACTTAATTCAGGACCTCTAACACCGATTAATTTTTGGATGTTTCCAGAAATTTTACCAGCTTTAGCATCAGCATCTAATTGTCTGAAAATGTCTTTTAAGTTAGAAATAGCCATATCTCTACCACCTAATCCATAGATTAAGTTAGTAACTAATGGTCTTGCTGAAGTATTAATTAATGCTCCAGAAATTTCGTTATATAATGTACCAACAGTTCCACCAGGAGCAGATCTATCCATACAAGCTACAGCTTTTACATTAAGTAAAGCATCAGCTACTTCTTCAAGAGGGAATGGTCTAAATAATCTTGGTGCAACAACACCTACTTTAATACCTTCTTCTTCTCTGATTTGATCAATTGCTAACATCGCAGTTTCAAAAGTAGAACCTAAACATACAATAGCAACTTCAGCATCTTCCATACCGTAAGTTTCAACTACTTTGTATTCTCTACCTGTTAATTCTTTGAATTCAGCAAAAGTATCTTCGATAACTTTTTTTGAAGACATTAAAGCAGCGTGTTGCTTAGCTTTATGTTCAAAGTGCCAATCATGTTCAGTTTGTACACCATGAGTAACTGGTTTGTCAAAGTTTAATAATGCATTTACTTGTAAGTATTCACCAACAAATTTAGAAGCTACTTCATCTTTTAATGGAGTAACATTTTGAGCAGTATGAGAAGTCATAAATCCATCTTGGTTAGAAATAACTGGAAGTCTAACTGCTGGGTGCTCAGAAATTTTGAATGACATTAAAGTCATATCATAAGCTTCTTGTGGTGAGAATGCATCAATTGAAATCCATCCACAGTCTCTTGTTAAATATAAATCCGAGTGGTCACCATTTACGTTAAGTGGTGCAGCTAAGGCTCTATTTACAAGACATAAAACAACAGGAATTCTCATTCCAGATGCTTGGTATAAAGTTTCAACCATAAGTGCTAAACCTTGTGAAGAAGTTGCAGTTCCAACTCTACCACCAGCAGCACCAGCTCCAATACATCCTGACATAGCAGCATGCTCAGATTCAACCATAATTACTTCACCATCAACATATCCATTTGCGTGGAACATTGCGTAGTTTTCAACTGTAGCAGTTGAAGGAGTAATAGGGTATGCAGCAACAACATCTACATCAGCTTGTCTAAAAGCTTGTGAGTTTGCCATGTTTCCATCCCAAACCTCTACGTCTTTTAATTCCATTACTTTAGTATTCATTATTTGTCACCTTTCTTTTTTTTCTCTGGCCATTTAGATAAAGCATCTTCTACTTTTTCATACTCTTCAAACATTAGAAGAGATTTTGGGTTTGTAGGACATACACTTACACATAGTCCACAACCTTTACAGTGTTCGTAGTCAATACCTTTCATCTCTTTGTTTCTAGCAATGATAGAAGTATCTGGACAGAAGATCCAACAGTTTTGACAGTCGATACATGTCTCAGAATTCCATACTGGCTTTAAAACTCTCCAGTCTCCAACAGACATACTCTTTGAACTTGTTTGAGAATATGCTCTATCTTCTGG
>Ga0193959_1000246_pt1 | contig 22301 bp, 21 predicted proteins | sample FB_2_MG_FD_140333 | JGI IMG/M metagenome (GOLD analysis project Ga0193959, IMG submission 140333) | Microbial mat bacterial communities from the Broadkill River, Lewes, Delaware, United States - FB_2_MG | ecosystem: Environmental > Aquatic > Freshwater > River > Microbial mats | place: USA... | reverse complement strand
ACATATTGTTGGGACGATACTCAATCCTAGGAAACTGTTGAGTTTACTAAAAAAGTTTCGGATTATACTGAAGTAAAGCTTAATTATTGTTTAGGTTAGTTTTATTTAGGGTTTTAGCATTTAGTTTTGAAAAGAGAGATAGAACCCTTCAGTTTTATCTCTCTTTAGTCTAAGGTAATAGATATCCACTAATTTCAATTGAATTTTTATCAGATGATTCTGATATAACTAAAAATTTATTATCATATTTTAATACTTTTCTTATTTCTCCATTATATATAACTTTTTCTATTAAAGAATAAGTAGAATCTAAAACAATTAATTCTCTATTATTCTCACTATTATAAATAAAAATATCACTATCAATATAAAATACATTTGGAGTTTTATCAAAAGTTTTTTCAATATTTAACGTATCTAAATTATAAACATCTTTCCCTAAGATAACTTTTGATTCAAAAATCCCATGTAAAGAACCACTGTAATCTGCACGATCAATCAGTTTTCCGCTTGCAATTTTAGTGCCATCAAGAAGGTTTATTTCTTCAAAAAATAAATCATAATTTTCATAATAATAAAACTTTTGTCTTTTACTATTCCATGAAAATGTATTATTATGTGCATTTCCATATTTTAAGTTAGAATAAATAAGTTTTTTATTTATGTTATAGACAAATCTTTTATCAAAAGAATTAACAATTAATAAATCATTTACAAACTCCATATCAGTTGCAATACCGGGAATATTTACAAAAGGTTCTACATTAAAACTATTTTTTCTAAAATCAATTCTAGTTATTCTCCCATCTTCTTCTGTTAAATATAATGTTTTTGTTTCTCCATGAAATTTTACTGGAAGAAACTCTTTACTATTGATTGATATTTTGTCAACAAATTTTTTAGTATCAATATTAAACCTTACGACTTCATCTGATCCAACAAAAATAATTAAATTGTCCATTTCAAAAATATTTCTTGACCTAACATCTTTTAAATAGCACTCGTAGCATTTACTTTTATCTAAATCTGTATCTATATTTTTCTCTTCCGGTATATAAGTATTTTTATTATACTTAATAAATTTTATTTTATTTCCATTTCTAATAAGTAATATATAATCTATTCCATCATTTGAAATATTTAAAATTTTACCAGGAAAATCTTTTTGCGCAATAATATTATGATTATTATCAATTATTTCTAAAGTTGAATTATTTGAACTTTTAGAATAAGAATATGCTAATTCATTACCAGAACTCCACTCAAAACTAGTAGCCACTTGAGGTAAAGACCCTATCCAAGTTAAATCACTTGAATTATAAATATTTTTACCAGCGATAAGAATTCTAGAACTATCTTTAGAAATTGATATTTTAGATTTTACTGTATGATCTAAAGGTAAAGGACCTATTTTATATGTATCATCAATTAAACCAGTATTTTGATTAATAATTTCATACTTAATATATTGTTCATTATATGAATAAAACTTATTTGTAGTACTATTCCATAAGCTAGTATCTGTATTTAAATAAACATCCTCTGCATATTCATAAATTAACTCAGCATTTTTTGAATAAATCATTTTTTTATTATCAGAAGTATCATTAAATACTAAATAATTACCAGCTACTTCAAGATTACTTATTTCATTTTTAACATTCAATATATTTTGTTCTTTTAAATCTTCATTTAAATCAATTTTTGTAATTTCACCATCTTTATATCCAATATATAAGCTATTTTCATTCTTTGAAAAAGTTCTACTTGATATACTTTTATTTTTAAGAGTAACTATACTTTTAAATTCTTGATTACTATAATCATAAATATATAATTTATTTAGATTAGTAATTTCTTCATTAAGTATAATATACATTCCATTTTTTTCGTAAATTGATTCACGAGTATAACTTTCTTTATTAATTTCATCTATATAACAATTAACACCATCCCCATCTTTCTCTTTATAACAACTACTATTAAAAGGTTGATAATCAATATGATCTTGTGTTCCATCATTATCATCATCATTATCAGCATTATCACCAATACCATCTAAATCATTATCTTTAGACTCTTTTGCATTTAATGGAAATACATCTTCCGTATCGTTTATCCCATCGTTATCATCATCTAAATCAATATTATCCATTATTCCATCTATGTCATTATCAGATATAAATATACTTGAACATTGATTATTTTCAGTAAAATATAGTGCCTCAGCAAGAAGATACTCTGATTTATCACCCCTTGAATAGTCAATATTATCACTTACTAAACAATGAGTATTTAAACCATCAAAGTATTCACCTTCATCATTTGAATTGTAAACTGAAAAATTAATTAACCAATAAATATATTTACTTGAAATATACCTTCCTTGCATACCAACTGGTTTACCATGAGTTTTAGTACCAATTACCTTAACATCCATATAAGGTTTTAATGAATTTATAACTAATTCACTTGCAGATGCAGAATGCTCTGATGTTAAAAAGAATACTCTTTCTAAATCTAAACTATTATCATCTTTCATAAAATATGAATTTTCTTTTTCATTTGAATTAGCTTTTTTTAAATAAAATTGAACTTTATCATCATTATTGTATCCAGCAATTTTATCTAATAAAATCGAGGCTGTATTCGCAGAACCACCGCCGTTGAATCTAAAATCAACTATTAACTCTTCTATTTGATTTACTTTAAAATAAGTAAAAGCTTCTTCAATTTCTTCTGTTGATTTAGCACTAAAAGCATCAAAAATAAAATATCCAACTTTTTTATCGTTTTCATTAATTATTATTTGTCTTTTTGAAACTTTAAACGTATAAACATTTGGTGTTATGTTAATATCTAATGAAGTTCCATTTCTAAGTATTGTAAAAGTAGCCTCTACTCCCTTATTATTCTTAGCCGTATCAAATATTGATTGATCAACATATTTACCATTAACTTTTTCTAAAAAATCACCTCTTTTTAATTCAGATTTATCACAAGGTGAATCAATTTCTATAAAGAAAATCCTGTTTTCTCTAAAGTGACAACCAAATCCTGAGTCTTCTTGAACTAAACCTTTGTTGTAGTCCTCAAATGTTTCAGCATAACTCCACTTATCTAATTGCTTATATTTAAAACTATTAATCATTTTGTTAGGATCAGAATACTGAGAATAAGGTTTGTTTTCTACTTGATTCGACCAGAAATAATTTGTTTTTAATTCATTAAATAAAAAATCTTTTTCTTTTTGATCAAATGTATAATCATTATATTTTGCAAAACTTCTTGATAAATGTTGCTTTACTTCATCTTCAGTTTTTTTAGAAAAACCTTTACTTGTAAGAATATTAGAAATATCCATATCTTCTATCTTTCCATTAACCGCTTCAAATTTATCAAAATCACTTCTATTAATTTTAATATTATCTGTATCTTTATCATTGTCTAAAGACTGTAAAAAAGTTGCTATATTTATAACTCTAGGATCAGTTATATTATCTCTGCTTAATCCTACAAGATCTTGAACAAAAACTTTCTTGTCACTAGGAAGATTAGATATTTCTCCAATTTTAATATCTCCAATAAAAAACTCTACTTTTTTATTATTAAAAGGAAACTCACCTTTTGAATTTGTAAATCCGCTAGATGTATCACTTTTATAATAGATGCCTTCTACTATATCATCTACAAAAATACCAGTTTTACTTGAAGGTGAAGTTGAAACAGAAGAGCCACCTCCACCTCCTCCACCACAACCACTTAATAAAAGTACACTAATTAAAACAGCAAATAAAGAAAGATTTCTTTTTAACATCGATTTTCCTAGTAAATAATTTTTAATATGATATTTAAATATAATTAAATAACAATTAATTTTATTCAATATTACAATTATTGCGTCACAGTTTGCGTCACAAAATTACAAATTTACAAAAAAAGACTATAATTTACTTTTATTAAAAAGGACACGAATGATTACATGTTATTTGAACTACAAAATAGACCCTAAGAAAATAAACGAATTTGAACATTATGCAAAATTATGGATTCCACTTGTAAACAAATTTGGAGGAACTCACCATGGATATTTTATGCCAAGTGAAGGTGCGAATAATATTGCATTAGCATTATTTACTTTTCCATCTTTATCTGAATATGAAACATATAGAAATGATTCATTTAAAGATAGAGAATGTATTGAGGCATTTGAGTATGCAGAAGAGACTGATTGTATTGTCTCTTATGAAAGAAGTTTTTTTAGACCAGTATTTAATTAGAAGCAAACTCTTTTGAGTTTACTTCTTAATACCTTGAAGAAATTTATTTAGTGAATTAGCAAAGTTTTGAGAATCTTTTTGATCAAAAGCTTTTGGACCTTTTGTTACTTCTCCGCTATCTCTGATTTCTTGCATTAAGTTTCTCATTGCAAGATAGTGTTTGATATTATCTTCTGTATAAAGTTCACCTCGATGATCAATTGCATGGGCATTTTTACTTATAACTCTATCTGCTAGTGGAATATCAGCAGTTATTACTAAGTCTTTTTCTTCTAATAATTCAACTATTTTATTATCAGCTTCATCAGCACCTGCTTCTACTATCATATATGTAATATATTTTGATTTACCAACATTTATTTTTTTGTTTGCAATTACGTAAGTTTCTAAACCTACTCTATCAATTGCTCGAAGAACTATTGGTTTAAGAAGATTTGGAAATGCATCTCCATCTATATATAGTTTCATTTAATTCCTTTTTTTGGAGTATACAAAAAATTTTATTAATAAATTTCTTATTTTCTTAACATAGAACAATTTTTATTTTTATCAAATATGATAAAATCAGAAAAACTGTGGATTTTTAATGCTTAAAATATTAATTTCAATTCTTTTTATTTTTATAACTTTAAACGCAAATATTTTACAAGAAGCAATAAATAAAGCAAAGCCCTATTCTATTATAAAACTAAAAAAAGGAATATACAAAGGTAATATTTATATTGATAAACCTTTAAGTATTTTAGGTTTAGAAAAAGATGTCATAATTGATGGACAAAATAACAATACAACAATACGTATCACCTCATCAAATGTAATACTTGATAATCTAGTTATCATAAATAGCGGAAATAGAATAGATCAACTTGATGCTGCTATAAAAATAGAAAACTCTACAAACTCTAAAATCATAAATTGCACAATTAAAGACAGTTTATATGGAATTGAACTAGCAATGGTAAAAAATACTATTATCAAAGATAATAGTATCTCTTCTAAAAAACAAGATATATCTTTAAGAGGTGATGCTTTAAGATTATACTATTCACATAATAACTTAATAGAAAACAATCAAATAAATCTATCAAAAGATTCTACTATGTCTTATTCAAACAATAATATATTCAGAAGTAATTTTATACAAAACTCACGTTATGGTTTACATGTTATGAAAAGTAATAACAATATCATTGAAAAAAATCATTTCCAATTAAATTCTGTAGGCCTGATCTTTGCAGGAGCAAAAGATACCTTAGTAAAACAAAATCTTATAAACAACTCAAAGGGAAAAGCAGGAATAGCAGTTCTCGTAAAAGGTGTTTCTAATTTCAAGTTTGAAGAAAACACTCTTAAATATAACAATAAAGCATTTTATATAGATGCAAAACATAATGAAACTAGTATAAAAAGATTTTTTAAGAATAATCAAATTTTATATAATAATGAAGCTTTTCATTTTCATGGAGCAATAAAACAAAACCTTATTCAAGATAATACTATTATTGGAAATATTGAAGATGTAGTAAAAAGTGTAAGAGGTAATACCAGCTCAAAAAATATTGTTCAATATAATTATTGGGATAGATATTCAGGGTTTGATATAGATAATGACAATATAGGAGATACATCATATAAAGTAAATCAATATGCAGATAGGTTATGGCACTATAACAATAAACTTAAGTTTTTTTATGCCACACCTGTTATTTCAATCTTAAATTTTGTATTAAACATAGCTCCTTTTATAGAGCCAGTTCTTTTATTAGAAGATACGAAACCTTTATTAAATCCAAGAAAATTATAAAAATTCTTGTACTCGTCCTACTTGACCATCTTCTAACATAACTTTTATCCCTCTTGGATGATAAGAAGAACTTGTTAAAAGTTTTTTAACTTTACCAGATGTTAAAGTTCCTGATCTTTGGTCTTTTTTAAGTACTACTTTTACACCTAAACCTATAGTTATATCTTCTCTATCTCTGTGATCTCTAATCATTTTTAACCTTAGTTTTCAGGTTTATAATTTAAAGCATCTTTAGCAAAATCTGCACTATAGAAGAATATAATTCTATACATCATTGAAATTTCACTTTTCTTTTTGTCATTTGTTTCAATAATACTTAAAGTAAAACCTTCTCCATCTTTAGAATCTTTTGGAGTAATTTCAATTGATACAGGATTTAAAGCTTTCATCATATTTGTAGTATTTTTTTGAGCTTTTACTTTTAATGACTCAAAAAAGTTTTCATCTTTTTCTACTAATCTAATAGTATTTTGTAATAAAACTAATGTATCTTTATAAATAGACTTAGTCCATACAATTTGACCTTTTGAGAAGTGAAACTTTGAACTTTTATTTAATAAAGGATGAGTTTTCTCTTTTTTTATATCTTCAATAAGTTGTAAAAAGAAGTTTTTCCCACCTAATTTATTAGCGTTTGATAATACTTCTTCATGTAACTTTTGTTTCATTTTTGAATCTAAATGATTAAAATTCATATATAATTACCTTAATTTTTTTTCGAAGTATATCTAAAAAAAACTCTATTTACTTATATTGTATATTTTATAGGTATTAATTCTTTATAAATTTACTGTTACTTTTGATTATTTTTAATATTTTGCTTAAATTTTTTAGTTACAATATTAATACAACTTTTTTTAAAGAACTTGCCATGAAAAAACATTTTATAGAACAATCTTTGATATTTTTTAGTGTTGCAAAATGGGTAATATTATCTTCAGCTATTGGAGTTATTATTGGTGCCATTGTAACTTTTTTCTTAAATACTATTCATGCTTCACATGAGGCAAAAGATTTTTTACCTTTCCCTTCTTATTACCTATTACCATTTGGTCTAATGTTAACTATTTACCTAGTTAAAACCTTTGCTCCTGATGCAAAAGGACATGGTACTGAAAAAGTAATAGAAGCAGTACACAAAAAAGATGGATTGATGGATGTAAAAGTAATACCAATCAAACTAGTAGCTACTGTAATTACTATGTTTTCAGGTGGATCAGTAGGGAAAGAAGGTCCTGGTGCTCAAATAGGAGCAGGTGCTGCTTCTTTTATTTCACAAATATTTAAATTCTCAGCAAAAGATAGAAAAAAACTTGTTATTTGTGGAATTAGTGCGGGGTTTGCTTCTGTATTTGGAACACCTATTTCAGGTGCAATTTTTGGGGTTGAAGTTCTAATAGTAGGTATTATTATGTATGATGTTTTATTACCTTCTTTTATAGCAGGATTTGCAGCATATACAACAGCGAAACTTCTAGGTATTAATTACACTTATTATCATATGCAATTTTCAAATACTCTATCTTTTGACTTAATTCTTATAATTCAAGTAATGATTGCAGGTTTATTCTTTGGACTAATCTCATATTTTTTAATCACGACGCTAAAACAAACAGAAAAACAAGTAAAAAAAATTAAACTAAATATATATCTAAAAGCATTTTTAGCAGGTACTTTTTTGGTTTTATTATCTTTTGTGATTGGTGATCAATTTTTTGGTTTAGGACTTGATACCATATCAACTCTGTTTTATAGTGATCCAGCCTTGTCTGAAAATGTACCTTGGTATGCATTTATTGCTAAAACCATTTATACTTCTATTACCTTAGGTGCAGGAGGAAGTGGAGGAGTTATTACTCCGATATTTTATGTAGGTGCTACAAGTGGGCATTTCTTTGGAACACTATTAGGTGATAATATTGCTTTATTTGCAGCCCTTGGACTTACAAGTGTATTAGCAGGAACTACAAATTCTCCAATTGCAGCAACTATTATGGCAGTTGAACTTTTTGGAATAGATATTGCTCATTATGCAGCTATTAGTGCTGTTATTACTTTCTTAATTACAGGACATAGAAGTGTATTCCAATCACAAGTTTTACAAATGAGTAAATCAGATATGTTAAATATTGATTATGGGGACGATATAGAAAAGAGTAATGTAGACTTAAGTGTAAAAAGTAAGGCTAAAATGGAGAAAATTTTAATAAAAATGAAATGGAAAGAAAAAAAATAGATTAGTATTATTTAATACTAACCTTATTTCTTCCTGTATCTTTGGATTCATACATAGCATCATCTGCACGTGAAAATATTGCTTCATAATTTTCATCACTTTGTTTTAAAGAAGAAACTCCAATACTAAAAGTAATTTGAATTTCACCTTCAAAATTTCCATGCAGTGGGTTTTCTTTTTGATAATCGGCAATTCTATTTGCTAGTTTTATGGCATTTTCTGTATTTGTATGGGGTAAAATTATTACAAATTCTTCTCCACCTACTCTACAAAATGTATCTTCTGTTCTTTTTAGTTTATTACAAATTTGTGCAAGCTTTACTAAAACCTCATCACCTACTAAATGTCCATAATTATCATTGATTGATTTAAACCAATCAATATCTAATAAAATTAGAGATAAATCTAAATCATAACGTTTACTTCTTTTAAATTCATTGGCACAAGCTTTTACAAAATACCTTCTATTATATGCTCCTGTTAAATAATCAGTAATAGATTGTAATCGTAACTCTTCCTTTAATACTTGTAACTCTGTAATATCTGTAGAAAGTCCTATTAAAGATGGTGTATTATCAAGATTAAAAGGAAGCTTTATACTCCAGTAATGTCTTTTATTTCCATCATCATCAGGAAAAACTTCTTCTGCTATTTGTTTTTTATTTGTATCAAATACTTTTTTATCCATTTCCCAAAAAGAATCAGCTACATCTTTTGGTAAAACCTCAATATCACTTTTACCAATAATATCATCTACATTTTCATATCCAAATAGTTTCGCAACATTAGAGTTTACATATTTAAATTTTCTTTTATCATCTTTCATATAGACATAAGCATCAACATTATCCAGTATTGTATTTAATAGATATTGTTTTTCTTTTATTTCTTGCTCTAAGACTTTTCGTTCAGTTATATCCGTAGAAATACCACACATTCCTACAATATTATTCGATTCATCATATAAAGGCTTTTTCACTGTCCAATATATTCTTCTCTCTCCAGTAGCTTTAATAATATTTACTTCTTCATTTTCTATATATTTACCATGTTTAAGAACTTGAATATCATTTTTTTGTAGTTCACTTGAGATTTCTAAATCAAAAAAATAGCTATCATCTTTTCCTACAACATCTTCAAAAGAGGAGTCAAATAGCTTTAATACTAAATTATTAGCAAAACTATACTTGCCATCTAAATCTTTAGTATAAATATAAGCACCTATTTCATTTAATACAGTTTTTAAGGATTGTAGTTCAAGCATTAAATTATCTTCTGTAGATTTATTATCAAACATCTTATCCCCTTATAACTTTACTAGTATCTTAATAATATATTAGTTTATCAGTAACTAGCTTGAATTATCTATATGAAGATTTAGAATTCTTTATATCTACTCCGTAAAAACCGTGGTTAGATAAAAATATCTTAACTTCTTGATCAATAAACTTATTTTTAGGCCCTTTAATTATTTCTAAAATTGCAGGGGTATTTTCTATTTCTTTTTCAAATTTTAATTCAAAATAAGGTATTAAATTTCCGCAAACAGATCGGAACTTCATACTTGATAAATTGTCTTTGAAAATAAATTGTTTATTTTTTTCATCATCAATAATTATAGGATTATGAATTAATCTAACTTCTTGTTCTTCTTTAAAAAGTTCATTTTTTGATTTTGCAGATAGATTGTTAATATTAGTAATAACATCTTTACATAAACAGATAAACTCTTCTGATTCAAAGCTAATACTATTACCTATATTCTCTAAGGGGTTTAGTATTTCATCTATTAAATCTTCTTGTTTTATCTCATCATATAATACTTCAGAAGTAAAAACCAAAGGATTAGTTTTAAAATATTTTGCATTAAAACCAACAGCAACACCAAAGCCATCATTTGCATATGCTCTCCATTGACTTAATAAGTCACTTCCTTGGGAAAATGAAGCAATATAAACACTTGGTAATTGATCCATATACAGTTTTTCAAAGGCTCTATATTTAGAAAAGTTATCTTTAGTTCTAACTTGTTCTATTTTTTTAGTAACCTTATCTTTTATCCAATGTATTTCTTTATAATCATTTAGGTTATACACAGAACTTAGCCATAGAGTTTTATTTTGTATGATTGCCTTAAAAGCTTCAACATTACAGTAGTGATATATTATATTATTCATATGAGGCCTTCTAAAAGATTCAATAAAATGTATTATATACTAACATAAAATGAAGACATATGGATATGTTTAATAAGAAGAATGAGATATGACTAAAAAGGCATATCTCTAAAATTTTATAGGAAGGGAAGTATCATATACTAGTTCATAGTAGTTATTATTGTTAAATTCAAACTCACAAATTACTTCAAGTCCAAGTTTTCTTGTATGAGCTTCATATGATCTTGGGTTTATTTTATTAATAAATGTAACTAAAATAGGATATTTCTTAGACATTTCTTCTCTAGCAAAATCAAAAATCATAGGTAAGACATCTGTACCTCTTACACTTTTATCAACACAAACTGGTCCATATTGGTAAGAGTTGTCTACACTTAAAGTTTGTCCTTTATACTCTAAAGTATGAAGTTGATCTATCATATATGCAAACATAGGCCAAGCAGACCAATACTGCCATGAGGCAGCCATTACATATGCAACTAACTCATCTTCTTTAAAACATAAAAATATCCCATCTTCTTGATTTATAATATCAGATAGTTGTTCAGATGTAAAAGCAGTTGTAACAAAACCATCTTTTTTATCTTCTTCTTTTATGCTTGATAATTGATACTTTGAATGTAAGGCTAAAATAGCATTAATATCTTCAACTCTTGCATTTCGTAATTGAAACATATTTACTCCTTTATATTTCCATTTTAAAATAGTCTCTTAAAACCTCAGCTCTATTCTCCAAGCTAATATTCCAAGACTTTTTATTCTCATCTTCTTTTAAAGTCATTTGCTCATCTGTTAAAGTAACTCTTCCATTTTTAAGTGCTTGAGTTACTAATAAAGGTGCGTGATTTGAAAAATGTTCCATATTTCCTTCATCTTTAAATACACCCTCAAAATCACTTACATTTTTTTCTTCTATTTTAAAATGATATCGAGGAGTCCAGCCTTTATGCCTATGATTAAATTCTAAGGAATAAAAGTCTTTTTGCTTAGAGATTCTGTATTCTATTTGTTCAGCAATAGAGATAAATCTTTCATCTTCTATATACATAGGTTCTCTTACATTCTGACCATTTGCAACATCAACTAAATATTCTTTATTATCAATAGTAACTATTAGTGTTAAGTGAGGATAATCTTTTCCTATGTATGTTAAATCATCAACCTTAGCAAATATCATCTTCACATTAAAGCCAAGTGTATTTAAAAGGTACGCAAATAAGGTATTGGATTCATAACAAATACCTCCTCTATTATTTTCAACAATTTTTTCATAAATCTTGAAAATATTTACATTAAACCCTCTATTTAAAACAAAGTCTAAATTTTCGTAAGGTACATTTAGAATATATGATTCTTGTAGTTTTTTTAAGTTTTCTAAATTAATTTCTATATCTTGAGTATCCATACCTATTCTTGATAAGATTTTATCAATTTCCATATAATATCCTTTAAAAAATGTATTATATAGCTTTTTACTTAAGTAAGTCTAATCCATCTTTTTTTAATTCATAAATCGTAGGTGCAAGTTTCTCTATAAAACTTTGGTGATGAGATACTATAACCATAGACTTTTTTATATGATTTAATATATCTATTATCTTCTCTTCAGCCTTTGAATCTAAAGCATTTGTAGGCTCATCTAAAAGTATAATCTTAGGCTTAGTAATAAGTATTCCAGCCAAGGCTACAATTTTTTGCTCCCCTCCACTTAACTCATAAATAATTCTGTCTTTTAAATGATGTATTCCAAGACTTTCAAGTATTAACATAGCCTCATGAAAAGCACTTTGTTTATTTTCACCCTTTGCTCTTAAATTAAACATCACATCCTCAATAACTGTTGGGCATAAGAAGTAATCACTCACATCTTGAGGTAAATATCCTATATCACTTCTATGTGATTCATACTCTTTTTTATTCGCAATTAGATTATGAAATAGATGAAGTTCACCTTTATATTCATGCTGTAATCCTGCAATTATTTTTAATAGAGTACTTTTCCCTACCCCATTAGAGCCAATTATTGCAACTTTTTCTTCATGTCCTATATTCACATTTATATTAGAGAATAGTTCTTTATCATCATTTTTATATGATACATTTTTAAGATTTATTGAACAGCTCATAAAATTACCTTTAATAGTATTATTAAGATTACAAAAAAGCCTAGATAGTAATCATATTTATTTATATTAAACTCATCATTTAAATATATTTTTCCAGAAAATCCCCTTGCCTCAAAAGATTCTTTTAAAGCTTGTGACTTTCTAATAGATTTAACAAAAAGCATACCTAAAATGTTTCCAAATGTTTCATAAGCAAATAGTGAAGTATTTGCTTTAAATCCCCTAGCTCGTAATGTTGTTTTGATATTCTTAAAATCACTAGTTAAAGTTTCTATCATTTTTAATGTAAAGTATGTACTTGCAGTGAACATATTAGGAAACTTAAGCATAGAAAGCCCTCTTACAATATCATACCCTTTAGAGGAGTAAAAAAGTGTAAGGTTAAAAAGAATGATCACATTAGATCTTATATAGATATTTAAAGCATCTTCAAAAGTACTTTGAAAAAGTAAAACTAAAAATAAAACAAATATAAATAGATTTAAAAATAAAAGCTTTTTAAAAATATCTAAAAGATTCTGTTTCTTTATGTATAAAAGAAAGATAATAGGAAGTAAAAAATAAATTTCAAAAAAAGAAAAACTAACTACAAGAGAGTAAAAAAAAGCAAGAAGTAAAGAGATAGCTGGATTAAAAGCTATCATTTTTTTATTCTCTTTAAAAATGCAAAAATACCTACTATTACAAGTAAGGCAAATATCATTTTAAATACATCCATAAAAGCTAACTTTTCTTCTAATAATTCAACTTTTATTTTAAGTTTTTTATTCTCTTCTTGCAGTTTTTGAAGTTGTGAACTTTCATATCTTTTCTCAGGTTTTACAACTTCTTGGATATTTTTTAATACAGTATGTCCACCACCTGCATCAACACTTAGTAAAAACTCTTTTTCTTTTATAGAAGCTTCAAATTCACCTTTTTCATTTGTAATACCTTTTACTAAAAGTTTATTATCTTTTAATATTTTTAACTCACAATTCTTACAAGGATTACCATTAGCAAAATATGAACTAATAAAAAGTTTATCATCTTCAAAATTTGTAAACACACTTAATCTATGAGCATAAGAAGATACGCATAGTATAAAAACTAAGAATAATACTCTAATCATAAATTTGCCTCTTTTAAAAGTTTAGGTATTGCTTTTTTAATATATAAAAGTAAAAACAGTGTAATTATACCTTCTAAAATCATAGCAGGAATATTAGCTAAAAAGATTGAGTAAGAAGCTATTAAAAATTCATCTTTTGCTAAATACAATATTATACAGAGAAAAATAGTAGAAAATAAAATCCCTAAAGCTCCTACTAAAAAGAATTTAATTTTTTCATTAAATACTTTTAGTAGCCCTGCTTTATTAATTAAATACACTAAATAAGCAGGTAATGCCATTATTATTATATTAGCTCCCAAAGAAGTTAATCCCCCATATCCTAAAAGAATACTTTGCAATAACAAGGCAATTGAGATACTAATAAAACTCATACTTCCTAAAAATAGTCCAATTACACCTATAAGTAAAAGATGTATTTGCGTTGGACCTAAAGGAATATGAATAAAAGAAGCTATAAAAAACAAAGCACTCATTGACGCAACTATTGCTATGTTTTCATTTTTCATAGTTTTTAAAGAGTAAGCACATAATGCAACACTTAATACTCCAAGTGTTCCTGCTACTTCTAAACTAATAACTCCATCTGATATATGCATATTGTTCTTTCCTGTTTTTTAGTAAGCTTTTATCCAAAGTAATGCACCATTTTCTATTGGATACATTTTACCTTTGTATTCTTTTGTTCCTTCTTCAATTAAAGCAGCAAATCCCCACCACCCTTTATGATTCATAACAAAAGAAAAGATACCTTCACTATTTGTTTTTACAACCTGAGTTATATGTGAAGCACTAGCAGCTTTTAAACCAAAAGTATTATATAGTTCAACTTCAACCTCTACATTAGAAGCAGGTTTTCCATTATGTAATACTTTCCCTACAAATTGATTACCTTTATATAAAGAAAATGGTTTTACCATAGGTATTATCTCGTATTTTAAACCAAGAGGTTCATCCCAACCATCTTCTCTACCAAAAGCACTTACTATTACTTTAGGAACATGAGAAATGTATTTTTCTTCGCTTGGTTCAAAATACTCTTGTGGTTGTACAAAAAACTTATATACAGAAGGTTTAGTAATTGTATAAGATGTTGACCATGCTTTATTATCAAACTTGCTAATCTGCGTTAAAGGTAAAGGATTCTTTTTACTATCAAGATATAACCCTACTGGTTTTTCCATATTCATTCCACTTTGCTCAAAGGGGTGAATAAACATAGCTTCTAACTCTAAGTTAGCTTGAGATTTATTTTCAATATTATCACTACTTGGAAGTAGCGTTAAAAAATGTCCATTTGCAAACAGTGTTAAACTGATTAATATAATTATACTTTTCAAATTATTCCTTTTATTTAATTAAATTATAAACTTATAGCTTTTATAGTAAAATAAATTTTCATATTTCTTATATATTTTTGGAACCTAAATGAATAAATGTTCATCATGTAATAACAATAAATTCTATACTCTTGCAAACTCTTATATAAAGTGTACAAAATGCAAAAGAAAATACTCGTTAAAAAAAATACAAAAACAAAAAGATTTAATAAATAAATTTTGCCAAAATAAAACTGCACTAGAAACATCAAAACTATTAAAACTCAATTATATAACAGTGTCAAAAAAATTTAAAGAATTAAGAATTTTGATAATAGAATATTTAGATCAAAACTATCAAAGAATAAAACATTATTCAAATGAATTTGATGAGTATATTTATACAAAAAACGATGAGATTTATAAAGCACATAATTTTTTAACATTCAATTATAATAATTATATATATAATCTAATGCTTCCAAATTTATATAAATTTAATCATTTTTATAAAGAAGATACTTCACTTAGTAAATTTCTATTTCATAATAAAATTGCAAAACTTGAAAGTAAAAATAGTTTAATAAATGACTTTTGGCTTTATTTTGAAGAGTTTATTAAAAAGTATAAAGGTGTAGATAAAAAGAATTTTATTCTGTACTTAAAGGAATCAGAATTTAAATTTAATCATAAAAAAGAAGACCAAGAAGATATTCTTCTTAGCCTAATAAATTAATTTCTTGGTAATGTTCTAATTGGAACCATTTGAAATTCGTCCATATTCCATACATTATTTTTAACATATGGTTCATTAGCTAACCATTCATCAATTTCATTTTCATTTTCAAAATCAACTATTAATGTTGATCCAACCATTTTATCTTCTTCAATTAAAGCTGCAACATTGATGAATTTACCTTCATCTAAATATTTGTTTGCACCTGCTAAATGTTCTTCTCTTACTTCTAATCTTCTGTCTAAAGCATTTTCATTATCATAAGCTATTATTAAATATTGCATAAAATATTCTCCTTTTTTAAAGTCTAGCATTTTATCCAAACAATAGTATGATAATATTGAAACTTACGCAATTCTTACATATTTATTGAAATAATACCCTTGGATATAATCGCAATCAAGATTTTGTACAATCTCTAAATCCTCTTTTGTTTCAACTCCTTCAATAATAGACTTTTGCTTATTCATTTTTATTGTTTTTAGAATACCATTTAAGTATGGTAAATAATTTTTATTCTTTTCAATTTGTCTTAAAAAAGATTTATCTATTTTAATATATCTGCTTCTATCCATCATGTAAAATGAAAACATTGATCCATCTTGAGCAAAATCATCTAAAGCAGCATCTATGCCAATTTGATTTAACCAATCTGAAAAATTTCTCATAATACAGGCTGAAGTTTCATCATCACTTCCATTTTCAGTAATTTCAACAACAATTTTATCTTTATGTTTTAATAAGAATTTTTCCCAATAATCTTGTTGTTGTTTTGTAACAACAATATCAGCATCAAAATTAACAAATAATTTCTTATCTAAATTGTAGTTTTCTATTTGAAGTTGTTTATTTCTTTTTTCTAATTCAAAAAATAATTGGTTGTTATGATGTAATTTTCGGAAGATATCTTCTGTACAGATAGTGTCATTGTGAATATCAAATTTTGATAAAGCCTCATAGGCAAAAACTTCTAAACTGTCTTTGTTTAATATAGGTTCGTATTTTGTATAATAATCTGCCTTAAGAATAAGGCTTCTAAACTCTTGTCTTGTCATAAATGAATAATAACAAAAATAAACTTAGTTTTAATTGATAATGAATATTAAAATTAGTTATATAATCCCAACTGCGAAGATAAAACTCAATGGATAGATAAGAACATTCATATATCTAAAGAAAGGTGTCATTTTGACATTGATAGGCATTACTTCATTTATAGTAGATCCATTAGATAGTTTTTTCATCATTGAAAGTTTAAATGCAATATCTAAAAATTTTAATACTAAAATAGAACTCATCCAAAAGCCAAAATTATTTAATGATAATGAAAGATAAATAGTATAAAAAAATGATAAATGCAAAGTAAAATATAAAAATATATTTTTTTGATAAATAGCAAAGTTATTAGATATTAAACCAAATAATGAATCAGATTTTTGCCAATTTGATTCAAATAGTTCAACAGCTATAAATATAAAAAGAAGTGTGATTAAATCCATATAATAGAAACAATAAGGCCGAAGCCTTATTGATTACTCAGTTTCAGTTTCAGCAAACTTAATTTTTTTGTTTTTGTAAAGACCAGTTCCAACAGGAATAGTTCTACCAATAACAACGTTTTCTTTTAAGTCTTCTAACATATCCATTTTAGCTGAAATTGCTGCTTCAGTTAAAACTTTTGTAGTTTCCTGGAATGATGCTGCAGAAATAATAGAATCAGATGTAACAGCCGCTCTTGTAATACCTAATAATAAAGGTTCAGCAATTGCAGGTTCTCCACCTAATTTAATAATTCTTTCATTCTCAATTTTAAATCTCTTCTTAGAAACCATATCACCGATAATAAACTTAGTATCTCCACCATCTAAGATAGAAACTTGTCTTAACATTTGAGACGTAATTACCTCAATATGTTTATCAGCAATATTAACCCCTTGAGATCTATATACTTGTTGTACTTCAGATACAATAAAGTAATGAAGCGCTTTTTCACCTAAAATTCTTAATACATCATGTGGAGATGTTTGACCATCAGTTAATGCTTCACCAGCATGAACGAACTCACCTTCATGTACTAAAATTTGTTTAGATTTCTCTACTAAATACTCAGCTTTATTTCCATTTTCATCAGTAATGATGATTCTAGATTTATTTCTAAGTGGCTTACCAAATGAAACAATTCCATCAAATGATGCAAGTACTGCAATCACTTTTGGTCTTCTTGCTTCAAATAATTCAGATACTCTAGGAAGACCCCCAGTAATATCTTTTGATTTTTGTGTTGCTTTTGGTGTTTTACCAATAACATCAGCTATTTCAATTTTTTGACCTTCTGCAACATTTAATGAAGTCTTAGGGTCTAAAGAATATCTAATGATTTCTTTATCTTCAGTAGCTAATACAACAGTTGGTTTATATCCACTTGGAATATATTCATTAACAACTAGTTTAGAAGTTCCTGTTAATTCGTCAAATTGCTCAGCAACTGTGATTCCTGGAATAATATCTTCAAATGTGATAGTACCAGCTTTTTCAGCAATTGTTGGGTTTGCATATGGGTCCCACTCAGCAATTACAACTTGCTCAGCAGTTTCAGGTACAGCAATAATAGATTCTTTTTCAACATTAACGTTGTCATCTAATTCTACTTTTGAACCTCTAGCAATATAGTGTCTTAATGCTTCTCTACCTTCAGCATCAACGATAACTGCAAATAGACCTTTTTCAACAACTGTATAACCAGCTTTAATATCTTCTCTTCTTTCTAAGTAATCCCCAGTAAGTTTATAATACTTAACAGTTCCCTTAGCTCCAGAAGTGATTTGAGATGTAATAGGAGCTCCATCAGCAACTCTTAATTCAGATGCAAAAGGAATTCTGTTAGGAACATTCCAACCATCTTTAATCATCTCAACGATTGATTCATTTTCTTCTACTTCAATACCATCTCTATAAGGTAAGTATAATTTACCTTCGATTTTTCCAGATACACCTGCAAGCTCATTTGCTTTAGCAACGTCATTCTTTCTTAAGTAGAATTTCTTTTCATCTTTACCATTAGAGATAGTTAAAATAATCTCTTCATGTAATGTTTCAACAGTAACATTACCTTTAAATGGTGCATTAATTTTAGGCTCAACTAATAAGATACCAGCATTTCTTCTGTTTGCAACAACATCTTTACCTTCACTATTTGTGTAAGTTTTAATGTTATAATATCTAATGAAACCTTCTTTATCAGCTCTTAATTCTCTCTCAGTTTGAGTAGCACTTGCAGTACCACCAACGTGGAAAGTTCTTAGTGTCAGCTGTGTTCCAGGCTCACCAATAGACTGAGCGGCAACAACACCAACTGCTTCACCAGGAGTTGCTTTTCTTTGCTCACCTAAGTTAAGACCGTAACATTTAGAACATAAACCATGCTCAACTTTACAAGTTAATGGAGTTCTAATAACAACAGATTTAACTTCAGCTTCTGCAACAACTCTTGCATTTTCTTCAGTAATTAAAGTTCCTTCAGTGAAAAGAATTTCATTTGAAATAGGATCAATAATATCTTCAGCTATAACTCTACCTGTGATTCGCTCTTCTAATGACTCAATTAATTCATTACCAGAAGAAATATCTGAAATTTCAATACCTTCGTGAGTACCACAATCTTCGATTGTAATTCTAACATTTTGAGATACATCAATTAGCTTTCTTGTTAAGTACCCTGCATTGGCAGTTTTTAACGCTGTATCCGCAAGACCTTTTCTAGCACCGTGAGTAGAAATAAAGTACTCAAGTACATTTAAACCTTCTCGGAAGTTAGAAATAATTGGAGTTTCAATAATTGTCCCATCTGGCTTAGCCATAAGACCCCTCATACCTGATAACTGTCTAATCTGTGCAGAAGAACCTCTGGCACCAGAATCAGCCATCATATAAATAGAGTTGAATCCATCTTTATCTTGCTCAACTAAGTTCATCATCTCAGAACCAAGTTTATTATTTACTTCAGTCCAAATATCAATAATCTTATTATATCTTTCTTGCTCAGTTAATAAACCTTGTCCAAATTGTTTTTGAACTTCAATAACTTCTTTTTTAGATTTAGCAATATGCACTTCTTTAGATTCAGGAACTCTAATATCATCAATTGAAATAGAGATACCAGCATCAGTTGCATATCTAAAACCTAAGTTCTTTAAGTTATCTAAGAATCTTGGAGTTACTTCATATCCACCATGTTTGTAGATATAATCAACTAAAGTACCAATATTCTTTTTCTTTAAAATTTTATTCCATAATTCTACAGGAACAAAATCAGGTAAGATTTCATGAATAATTAATCTACCAACAGTAGTATGAATTACTTTATTGTCAATCTTAGTTCTAATTTTCGCATGTAAATCAACTTCTTTCATATCTAAAGCAATTCTTGCTTCATTTACATCAGTTAATAATTTATGCTCACCTTTAACACCATCTTTTTCTAATGATAGGTAGTAAATACCTAAAATCATATCCTGAGAAGGTACAGCAATTGCTCTACCTGATGCTGGTAAAAGGATGTTCATAGAAGACATCATTAAAATCTTAGCTTCAGCAACAGCTTCTTGAGATAATGGAACGTGAACGGCCATTTGATCCCCATCGAAGTCGGCATTGAAGGCAGCACACACTAATGGGTGTAACTGGATTGCTTTTCCATCAATTAAAACTGGGTGGAATGCTTGAATTGATAATTTATGAAGAGTTGGTGCTCTGTTTAGCATTACTGGATATTCATCAACAATTTCAGATAAACATTCCCATACTTCATTAGTTTCAGATTCAATTAATCTCTTTGCAGATTTTAATGTAGTTGCATAACCTTTTTCTTCTAATTTAGCCATTAAATGTGGTTTAAATAACTCAAGAGCCATTTTCTTAGGAATACCACATTGGTCCATATTTAAAGAAGGTCCAACAACAATTACAGATCTACCTGAGAAGTCAACCCTTTTACCAAGTAAGTTCTGTCTAAATCTACCTTGCTTACCTTTGATAATTTCAGATAAAGATTTAAGAGGTCTTTTATTAGCACCCTTAACAGCATTTGCAGTTTTACCATTATCAAATAATGCATCTACTGCTTCTTGAAGCATTCTTTTTTCATTTCTGATAATGATTTCAGGTGCATTAAGTTCTGTTAATCTCTTAAGTCTGTTATTTCTGTTAATAACTCTTCTATAAAGGTCATTTACGTCTGAAACTGCAAATTTACCACCATCTAATGATACTAATGGTCTTAAATCAGGTGGAAGAACTGGAAGTTGAGTTAACATCATCCATTCAGGTCTATTTCCAGAGTTGATAAAGTTTTCAACAACTTTAAGTCTTTTTACAATAGTTTTTCTTTTAGCTTCAGATTTAGTAGCTGACATATCAGCTTTTAACTGAGTTAATAATTCAATTAAATCAAGATTTTCTAATAAATCTCTAATTACATCTCCACCCATGTTTGCTTCGAAACCTGTGTGGTCAAATAAATCTGAAATAGTTCTATATTGCTCTTCATTTAAGATGTCATATTTGTTAACTTTTTTAGTCTTCTCATTGTCATAGTATGCTTCACCAGACTCAGATACAATATATGCTTCATAATAAAGTACTCTTTCTAGGTCTTTTAATTTAACACCTAATAAAGTACCAATTCTAGTTGGAAGTGAAGATACCATCCAGATGTGAGCTACAGGTGATACTAAATCAATGTGACCCATTCTGTGTCTTCTTACTTTAGAAGAAGTTACTTCAACACCACATTTTTCACATACAACACCTTTGTATCTCATCTTTTTGTATTTACCACAAAGACATTCGTAATCCTTTACAGGTCCGAAAATCTTTGCACAAAAAAGACCATCTCTCTCGGGCTTTAATGTTCTATAGTTAATAGTTTCTGGTTTTTTAACTTCACCAGAAGACCATGAAAGGATTTTTTCTGGACTAGCTAATCTTAATTGAAAAGCAGAAAAATCTTGTGGTCTTTCTAATTCTTTTATTTCAATAGGTTCTAATACTTTTTCATTATTGCTCATTATCTTCTACCTCGTCAAAAATATCAACATCTAAACCTAAAGCTTTAAGCTCTTTAGTTAATACGAAGAATGTTTCAGGAACACCTGATCTTGGAACATTTTCACCGTTTGCAATCGCTCTATAAGCTCTTGTTCTACCCTCAACGTCATCCGACTTAGTCGTTAACATCTCTTTAAGAACATTTGTAGCTCCATATGCTTCAAGAGCCCAAACTTCCATTTCCCCAAATCTTTGTCCACCAAATAGTGCTTTACCACCAACAGGCTGTTGTGTAACTAAAGAGTAAGGTCCAGTAGATCTTGCGTGAACTTTTTCATCAACTAAGTGATGAAGTTTAAGCATGTACATGTAACCTACATTTACTCTTTCTCTCATAGCTTCACCTGTTTTACCATCATAAAGCTGTGATTTACCATCTGAGTCAATTTTTGCTAATTCAAATAATT
>Ga0193959_1000242_pt1 | contig 22459 bp, 27 predicted proteins | sample FB_2_MG_FD_140333 | JGI IMG/M metagenome (GOLD analysis project Ga0193959, IMG submission 140333) | Microbial mat bacterial communities from the Broadkill River, Lewes, Delaware, United States - FB_2_MG | ecosystem: Environmental > Aquatic > Freshwater > River > Microbial mats | place: USA... | reverse complement strand
TATGTGTATACTTTATTTCAACGTACAGAATAATTTTAATGAAAATACATCAAATACCTTTTCAAAAAACAGGTTATTTTTCAAAGATAGTTTGTGATTATTTAGATAAAAAAAATGAATTATTAGAGTTCTATGAGAATTTTCCTGATATTTCTGGTTTCAAAAATCAAATTAAATTAAAATCTGGTTTCAAAAATCAAAAAAGAGAAGTACTGGTTGGAGCCTTAACAAATCAATATGAATCTTTTGAATTATCAGAGGAAACTCAGACTAATATAAATAATTTATCTAAGAGTAATACTTATACAATTACCACGGGCCACCAATTAAATATTTTTACTGGTCCCTTGTATTTTTTGTATAAAATAGTTTCTACCATAAATTTAACAAAAACACTTAAAACTCAGTTTCCTAAATATAATTTTGTTCCAGTTTATTGGATGGCAACTGAAGATCATGATTTTGAGGAGATAAACTACTTCAATTTTAATGATTCGAAAATTAAATGGAATAGAGAGAGTAGTGGGGCGGTAGGGCGTTTAAAAAATGATGGTTTTGAAGATGTTTTTAAAGAGTTTTCTAAAAGGATTGGAAATTCAAATGATGCCAAATATTTAAAGGAATTATTTAAGAATTCATATTTGAAATATGAGAATTTAACAGATGCGACACGTTATTTGGTAAATGAATTATTTGGGGCTGATGGATTGGTAATTATTGATGGGGATGATGCATTATTAAAAGATCAATTTAAGCCACTTGTAAAAGATGAATTGTTTAATGGAACTTCTTTTAAAGAAGTTTCAAAAACAAATTCAATATTACAGAAAGAGTATAAAATTCAAGTAAATCCGAGAGAAATCAATTTGTTTTATTTGACAAATGCTATAAGAGAACGAATTATTTTTAAGGAGAATAAATATGTTATTAATAATACAAAACTTTCTTTTTCTGAAGATGAAATTATTGATGAGCTAAGTAAACATCCAGATAGATTTAGTCCCAATGTTATAATGAGGCCATTATATCAAGAAACAATCTTACCAAACCTTTGTTATATAGGAGGAGGAGGAGAGTTAGCCTACTGGTTTCAATTAAGACAGTATTTTGACAAAGTAAATACAGTTTTTCCAATATTGTTATTAAGAAATTCAGCAATTTTGGCTAGTTCTAAACAACTAGAAAAATTAGAAAGATTAAATATTTCAATAGAAGAATTATTTTGTAAACAAGGAAGTTTAATTGATAAAAAGGTAAAAGAAACTTCTGAAATTAATATTGATTTTAGTTCACAACGAACATTTTTAACTCAACAGTTTGATATGCTTGAAGACGTTGCTACAAAAACTGATAGTTCATTTATTGGAGCAGTGAAAGCTCAAAAGAAAAAACAATTAAAAGGGTTAGATAATCTTGAGAAAAGATTGTTAAAGGCAGAAAAACGTAAGTTAGTTGATGAAGTTCAACGAATGAAAACTTTGCAAAACGAACTATTCCCAAATTATAGTTTAGAGGAACGGACACGTAATTTTTCTGAATACTACCTTAAATTAGGCAAGGACCTTGTACCATTATTGATGAAGGCTTTAGACCCTTTAAGTTTAGAGTTTACTATTATTGAATATTAAATACAAGTGAATTTAAAATTCACTTGTATAATGTAATTTTACTGTTGGATATTTAGATTGTGTCATTTGAATAGTAAACGCAGAATCTGCTAAAAACACCAATTGACCTTGCTTGTCTTTCGCTAAAAAACGTTGTTTAACACGCTTAAACTCTTTAAATTCTTCGTTTTTTGGATCTTCTGGTTCAACCCAGCATGCTTTGTGAACCGGTATATTTTCATAACTACATTTTGCGCCATATTCATGTTCTAGTCTATATTGAATAACTTCATACTGTAGTGCTCCAACGGTTCCAACAATTTTTCTACCGTTTAAATCTAAAGTAAATAACTGTGCAACACCTTCATCCATTAATTGGTCCAATCCTTTATATAATTGTTTTGATTTTAATGGATCAGCATTATTTACATAACGGAAATGCTCTGGTGAAAAACTTGGAATTCCTTTAAAGTTTAAGTTTTCACCTTCTGTTAAAGTATCTCCAATTTTAAAATTCCCAGTATCTTGAATACCAACAATATCTCCTGGGAAAGATTCATCAACAATTTCTTTCTTTTCAGCAAAGAAAGCATTTGGACTAGAGAACTTCATTTTTTTATTTAGTCTTACATGTAAATAGGGAGCATTTCTTTTAAAAGTTCCTGAAACTATTTTTATAAACGCTAACCTGTTTCTATGGTTAGGATCCATATTGGCATGTATTTTAAATACAAAACCTGTTAATTTTTCTTCCTTTGAATCAACCAGTCGTTCCTCAGAGTTTTTTGGTTGTGGAGTAGGGGCAATTTCAATAAAACAATTTAATAATTCTTTTACTCCAAAATTGTTTAAGGCAGAACCAAAAAATACTGGTTGTAAATCTCCAGTTAAATATTCTTCTTTATTAAATTTAGGATAAACTTCTTCAACTAATTCTAATTCTTCACGTAAAGTATCTGCGGCTGTATTTCCAACAATTTCATCCAATTCAGGCGTTGAAATATCTGTAAATTCAACTCCTTCAGAAACTGTTTGTTTGTTGTCAGCTGAATATAAATTTATTTTCTTTTCATAAATATTATAGATTCCTTTAAAATCATAACCCATTCCAATTGGGAAACTTAATGGTGTAACTGTCAGACCAAGTTTTTGCTCAACTTCATCTAATAAATCAAATGCGTCTTTACCTTCTCTATCCATTTTGTTTATAAAAACAATCATTGGAATTTTTCGCATTCTACAAACTTCAACTAATTTTTCAGTTTGTTCTTCAACACCTTTTGCAACATCAATAACGACAATAACACTATCAACTGCCGTTAATGTTCTAAAAGTATCTTCAGCAAAATCCTTGTGCCCAGGTGTATCTAAAATATTTATTTTTTTGTCTTTATAGATAAATGCTAAAACTGAAGTTGCTACAGAAATACCACGTTGTCTCTCGATCTCCATGAAATCGGAAGTGGCACCTTTTTTAATTTTATTATTTTTTACGGCACCAGCTTCTTGTATGGCTCCACCAAATAATAATAGTTTTTCTGTTAATGTGGTTTTACCTGCATCCGGGTGAGAAATGATTCCAAATGTACGTCTACGTTGTATTTCTTCTAAAAAACTCATCTATAAAATTTTGTGCGGCAAATATATGGCTTATTAGATGAAAGAGCAATTAGAAAGAGTAGAATAGGAGGCTACTTTCTAATTTTATTAAGAAGTTTATTAAGTAGTGTTACTTCTTTTTCAGATAAATGACGCATTTGGTCATCAAACTCTTTTTCTTTCTCATCAATTTTTGATAAATATTCTAATCCAAGCTCTGAAATTTGAATATCTTTTTGTCTTCTATCTAGTTTACATTCACTTCTGTAAACAAGTTTCTTAACTAACATTCTATCAATAACTCTACTTATATCTGAGTTTTTATCGAGCATACGTTCCTTTATTAAACCAATGCTTGACGTTTGTGGGTACTGTCCTCTTAAAATTCTTAGCACGTTAAATTGCGTTGGAGATAACTTAAAAGGTTTTATTATTTCAATTAACTGACTATTTAAATAATTATGAGTATAATGAATGTTAACTCGTGCTTTTAAATATTCATTTTTGAATTTACTTTTTATTTCGTCTTCAATTTTCATATTGCTTAAATTTAATGTAAAAATAGACAAAGGCTGAGTGAAATCCAATTTGATTGAAAGTCATTCGGCCTTTGAATTTGAAAAAGAAAATTATTTTTTCACCAATTCCATTTTACATGATAATTCAACTTCTTCTCCAAGCATTAAACCACCGGCTTCTAATGTACTGTTGTATTTTAGTCCAAAATCTGTTCTATTTAAAATACCAGTTACTTTTAGACCTGCTCTAGTGTTTCCCCAAGGATCTTTTATAGTTCCTCCATGGTTCATAGTTAAAGTAATTTCTTTGGTAACTCCATGTAAAGTTAAATTTCCAATAAGTTTATATTTTCCCTCTTTAATTATTTTTACAGAGGTACTTTCAAATGTCATTTTAGGGTATTTTGGTGTGTCAAAAAAGTCTTCATTCTTTAAATGTCCATCTCGTTTCTCATTATCAGTATCGATACTATTTACATCAATTATGAAATTGATTTTTGCATCAGAGAAATCCTCTTTAGAACTTTCAACTGTTCCTTCAAATGATGTGAATTTACCCTCAACTTCGGATATTACCATGTGATCTACGGCAAACCTAACAGATGAATGTGATGCATCAAAGTTCCATGTTGATTGTGCATTTACTAGAACTATACTGAATAGAGCTAGTGCTAAACTTAAATTTTTCATTTTTTTGTTTTTAGTTATTAATTACTATGCAAATGTATGTTAAAACAAAATATGTTGCAACATGTAATATGTTAAAATTTTCAAAATGCACCAAAAACCCAACGGATGCTAGTGTTACGGCTATTAAAAGTTTTGTAATTTATTTTAATTACCAAGCTAAAAATGGTAAATTTGTAGCAATACATCTATTATATGAAAGAAGAACAAGTAATATTAGTAAACGAAAAAGACGAAAAAATTGGTCTAATGGCAAAAATGGAAGCTCATGAAAAAGCTTTATTGCATAGAGCATTTTCTGTATTTATATTTAATGATAAAAATGAATTAATGTTGCAACAGCGTGCAGCTCATAAATATCATTCTCCATTATTATGGACAAATACCTGCTGTAGTCATCAAAGAGATGGTGAAAGTAATATTGAAGCCGGTAAAAGAAGGTTACAAGAAGAAATGGGATTTGTTACTGAAATAGAAGAAAAAACATCTTTTATTTACAAAGCTCCTTTTGATAATGGTTTAACAGAACATGAATTGGACCATGTTATGGTTGGACATTTTAATGATAGCCCTTTAATAAATAGAGAAGAGGTAGAAAGTTATAAATGGATGACATTGGAAGACGTGAAAAGTGATATGAAACTTCAGCCAGAAATTTATACAGAATGGTTTAAAATTATATTTGAAAAATACTATAGTTCAATAAATTCGTAGTTGAATATTCAACAGTTTAAATTGTTAAAGGAAAATTGATAATGAAAGTAACAGTTAATAGAAAAGCACATTTTAATGCAGCTCACAGATTGTATAATGCTGATTGGTCAGATGCTCGTAATGCTACGGTATTTGGTAAATGTGCGAACCCTCATTATCATGGTCATAATTATGATTTAACAGTTTCTGTAAAAGGTGAAATCCACCCTGAAACAGGTTTTGTAATGGATATGAAAGTTTTGAAACAATTGATTGAGGTTGAAATTGAAGAAAAATTTGATCATAAAAACTTAAATGAAGAAGTTGAAGAGTTTAAAACACTAAACCCTACAGCTGAAAATATTGTAGTAGTGATTTGGAATAAATTGAGGAAAAAGATTGACGAAAATTTAGAGCTTTCAATAACCTTATATGAAACACCTAGGAATTTTGTAACCTATACTGGCGAATAAAACATAAAAAAACCTCTTAATAGAATTCTATTAAGAGGTTTTTTATTAAAAGAGGAGTTTATTCATTGTCTTTTACTTTGCAGGTATTCATTCCAATAATTGAATAACACGGACATGAACTTAAAATACTAGTTAATAAAAAAATACCACTAACAACTAATAATACAATAGATAAAGTACCCGTAATAAATCCTTGCCAATATAAAACGACAATAAGTATAGCTATTAGAACTCTAAATATTCTGTCGACAGGACCCATATTTTTTTGCATCATTTAATTTTTTAGGTTAATAATTACCTAAATTTAAACAAATTACATGATAATTAATCTTTCTTTTGTTTATTTAATTCATCCTGAAGTCTTCGCATTACTTTTTGTTCACGCTCTAAGGCTCTTTTTCTATGGTCTTCATATTCATCTTCAACCTCTTTTAAATTTAATTTGGTTTGAGTAGTAATACTGTTGCTACTTTTAAATTTAGTTATAAATAAAAGTAATAAAGCAGCTAAAACACCAATAATTGAAAGCATGATAGTTTTAAATGTTTCTTTTTTGAACTGAATTCCAATAAAAGAAATACTTTCAATTTGTGAGTTTAAATTTGTAATAGTATCTCCTGAACTATTCAAAGTCAATTTTAAACTGTCAATTGTTCTTTTTTGTGAATTAATGGTTTTGTATGAACTTAAAATTTCTTTTTTTGAAGCAGTTAAAGAATCTGCTACATTGGCTTTTATCTTATATAACCATGTTGTTTTTACATTTTTAAAATCTTTGTATTTGTACGATTTTGTAATTAAATAATCAAATTGATTTTTTACCGAACCTGTATCAATAAATTTTACATTGGCCTGTCCAAAGGTTGCAGCTGAGATTAATAGTAATGAAATTGTTAAGAATTTAGTTTTATTCATGAAATTTGTTAATTTAGTTTTATTAACGAAAGGCAATAATACTTATTGCTATATTTAATTAAAATTATTGAAATCTTTTATCAGATTTAAAATCTGATTTATTTAGGTCGGATTTGTTCTCTAACCAACCTTTTTTTGTGTTAAATCTATTATCAAAATCTTCAAAAAAAGGTTTGATATCAAGAAGAGGTGAATTATTTATCATGTCTACATCCAAAATATGAATTTGATTTCCTTCAATTTTTTCAATTTCTACAATTGACATACCTAATTTATTAGGCCTTTTAGGTGATCTTGTGGCGAAAATACCCTTGGACTCATTGTCCATAAAAGGAATTACCTCTAATTTAGGGTTGGTTACCATATGAAATTCATAAATTAAAACAATATGTGAAAATACATTTAAAGATTTTAACCCATCTTCATATTTAGAAAATATTTCTATAGTTCCTTTAATTCCTTTTGCTCCTATTGGTTGAATGGGCATATTATCAATAGTATTCCAAGGAGTTTTTATTATTCCTATGGAATTAAGAACAATTTCTTTAGTAGGCATTATTTATTTTTAGAGTAAAATGATTCTAATTCTAAAATATAATCGTCTTTGGTTTTAGTATCAAGTAATGAATATTCAAACGAATTTTTTGCTAATTGATAAAGATTCTCTTTAGTTAAATTTAAAGCCGATTGAATTTCTTCATAATTTTTGTTTACCTGTCCACCAAAATAAGCAGGGTCATCAGAATTAATTGTAACTTTTAATCCTAATTCCATCATTTTTTTTAGAGGATGGTCTTTTAAATCATCAACTACTTGCAAAGCAGTATTTGATAGAGGACATACAGTTAAAGCTAAATCTCGTTTAATTATTTCAGCAATAAGTTTTTCATCCTGAAGTGAGTTATTACCGTGATCAATTCTTTGAATACCTAAAATATCAATGGCTTCCCAAACATAATCTGCTGAACCTTCTTCACCTGCATGCGCAACCGGAATATATCCTTCCTTAATGGCGGCAGCATAAACATTTTTAAATTTAGAAGGTGGATTCCCTTTTTCTGACGAATCTAATCCAACAGCCTTAATTTTATGCTTGAAAGGAATTGACTCCTTCAATGTTTTAAAAGCACTTTCTTCACTTAGGTGCCTTAAAAAACTCATTATTAATAATGAAGTAACTCCAAAACTATTTTTAGCATCATCACAAGCATTTGATATTCCGTTTATAACAGTTTCAAATTTTACTCCTCTTTCAGTATGGGTTTGTGGATCAAACATAATTTCGGTATGTCTAACATTTTGATCTGAACATTTTTGCAAATAACTATAAGTTAAATCATAAAAATCTTCTTCCTTAATTAGTACACTTGCACCTTTATAATAAATATCTAAAAAATCTTGTAAACAATTAAATTTATAAGCTTCTTCTATTTCTTCAACAGATTTGTATGGAATTTTAATTCCATTTCTTTTTGCAATTTCAAACATTAATTTAGGTTCGAAAGAACCTTCAATATGCAAATGAAGTTCAGCCTTCGGTAAATTTTGAATAAACGTTTTCATTTTGCAAAAATAACCTTTTAAAAATTTTAATTGATAATTGTTGAAAACTAAATAGATGAAAGCCAAAAACATTAGATGATCCATTATTTAACAATAGCTGCCAAAACTAATTAAAGGGGCTTAAGAGTATTATTTTTAAGAATCGATTTATAGGAGCCATAGTTTTAGATAACTTTTTGAAATTTAAAATCAAAAAATAAGGTTACTTGTTTATATCAAACAACCTTATTTTTTTTGATTTTTAGTTTTTAGGATGCCTTAGAAATTTTCTCTAACAATTGATATTTGAAAATTGCCTTGCAAATTGGATTATCGTTTTTTTGTTGATTATTAACTTCAACTGATAAGTGCAGTTCTAGCTCGTCAAGCCTCTTAATATTAACTGAAAGTATTAACTTATCGTTTAAATAGGCATTTTTTAAAATTTGAAGTTTGAATAGTTGTGGAGTGGGAAGCACCAGGTCTTTATAATTTGAAATAATGCAACTTACAAAATGTTCCATTTCATTGTATAAGACGTTTGGAAGTAGTGCTTTATTATTGTTGATGTGTTTTTTACCAACAGTGAAGTATTTTTCTTGTAATAAATTATTGTTTTTTAAGGTATTCATGTTAGGTTTTGTTTAAGTATTAATATCCAATGGTATGGGGTCGAGTATTTTTGTCATAAAATAACTTTGGGTGCCTTGTTTTTGAATGGACTTAATGACCTGTCGCATAATGTTTGAATGTTTCATAATTCTGGTTTTAATATTTAATTTTAGTGTATAAAAAAAGGTGCTTTTCGAAAAAAGCACCTTTTAAAATTATAGTTATTTTAAATTTGTTATTTCAATTTGATGAAAGTGCTTTTTTTATTGTAAATGGCTTGCTGCTTCATGCCGCGTGTACTAATATGCATAACAAGCATATCTATGGATGACTTTACTTCCTTAGATATGGTATGAATTGTTAAATGTATGTTAGTGAATACTTTCATATTGGTTCAAATTTATAATTTTTTTTTAAAATTCAAAGAATTATTGCAATAAATATATGTTAATGAATCATTTTCTTGTAAATTTGCGGCAATAAAAAAGATATAAATTATGGCGAGCATTAAAAATTTAAAGAAAGATATTAATTACGTTTTAGGAGATATTATTGGAGAGTGCTATACTTGGGAATTATTAAATCCTTCAATCGATAAAAAAAGTACTGAAGCAATTATTGATGAGGCAATAGTATCATTTGATGGGTTAATTGAAAAAGTTCACATGAAAAATGTGGAAAACAAGAAAGCACATTTTAAAAATATTACTCTTGAATTAGAAGAGGTAGCAAATAATCTTTTAGAGAAAATCAATAAGTTATAATATTTTCAATTTTTTGGCTGAATTGATTTAAAAATAATTTTTTTTTTGTACATTTAGAGTAATAAAAAAATAGATTATACGTTCTTAAATTACCAACTAAAATCTTTGACAAATATGGCAAGAGCAATGTTTGAGTATACTAAAGTTGTACTCGAAAAAGTCAGTTTTAATAAAGAATTATTTATAAAAGAATTAGAAAAAGCTGTGAATAGATTATTACCCTATGAAATAAAAGAATTATACTTTTGGCTTAGGGATTTTACGGTAAACAAACCAGATCTACACAACTGTTTGACTTTAGTAAAAAATTAAACGAAAAAAGGAGCATTTTATGCTCCTTTTTTTTGTAGTACTGGGCTAATGATTTTTACATCATTAAAAGCAATTACACCCCTAATAATACCATCAATAGAGCTTTTTAAAGCCTCAATCAATTGTATTTTTAATTGTGATTTATGGTATATAAGACTTACTTCTCGAGCAGGTACAGGTTCGTTAAACTCTCTTAAGTATTTTTTATCTTTTTCATTTAAATCTAAAGTTTGTAGATATGGAAGTAAAGTCATTCCTAATCCTTCCTTAGAAAGTTTAATTAAAGTGTCAAAACTACCACTATGTAATTGAAAATGTTGATTTTTACTTCCAAAAGTACTGCATAAATTTATAATACTTTCTTTAAAACAGTGGCCATCTTCCAATAATAAAATATCTTCAATGTTTAAATTTTCTACTTCAATAGTAGTAGAATTAAACAATCGATGTTCTTCAGGAACAAAACCTACAAAAGGTTCGTAATACAACACTCTTTCCTTAATAAATTCGTTTTCTAATGGAGTTGCTGCAATTCCTACATCAATATGTCCGTCAGCTAATTTTTTTATTATTTCTTCAGTAGTTAATTCCTCTATTTTAAGATTTACCTGAGGATACTTTTTTATAAAGGATTTTAAAAATAGTGGTAATAGGGTTGGCATTATGGTTGGGATAATTCCTAATTTAAAATCACCTCCAACAAACCCTTTTTGTTGATCTACAATATCTGTAATTCTATTACTTTCATTAACAATAATTTTCGCTTGTTCAATAATTTTATTACCAATTTCAGTTAATTGAATTGGTTTTTTCTTTCTGTTAAAAATCTGGGTGTCCAATTCTTCTTCAAGCTTTTGAATTTGCATACTTAAAGTTGGCTGGGTAACAAAACAATGTTCCGATGCAATTGTAAAATTTTTATACTCTGCAACGGCTAATACATACTTTAATTGAGTAATTGTCATAGCTATAAATATTTCCGATAAAGATATTAAAACTATCAATAATAATTATCTATTAATGCTGTTTTTTTTAAAGAAATTTGCTTTAGAAAATAAAAGTAATAACACATTAAAAATTAGAATAATGAACAAAACAATATTAGGTTTAGACAGGTTTAAAACAGAAAGTTTAGTAATTAATTTGAATGATTTATTAGCAAACTTTCAGGTATATTATCAAAATTTAAGAGGATTGCATTGGAATATTAAAGGAAAATCGTTTTTTGAATTGCATGTTAAGTTTGAAGAATTTTATACAGATTCTCAAGAGAAGATAGATATGATAGCCGAACGTATTTTAACATTGGGAGGCGTTCCTATCCATACATTTGAAGAGTATTCACAATTATCTAAAGTGGTTGTAGGTAAAAATATTTCTAACGATGTTGATTCGGTGAAGTTAGTGGTGAATTCATTGGCTGAATTATTAAAAATTGAGCGTATTATTTTGAATGAATCTGATGATGCAAATGATGAAGGGACAAACTCAATGATGAGCGATTTTATTGCTGAACAAGAAAAAACAATATGGATGTTAAATGCGTGGTTAAATTAATTTTGGTTAAATTAAATTTGGTTAAGTAAGAGAAAAGCCCATTTTCATAATTGAAATGGGCTTTTTAATTTTAACTCCAGAATTTTCGTTTTTTATTAAGTTCATCTTCCTGTTTTTTGTATTCTTCAGGAGAAATTACTTTTAATAAAGAAGGATGCTGTTCTATTTCATATTGTATTTTTTCAACAATTTCTTCAAAAGATTCGTTTTCGTAATCAATTTCCATTGGTTTTTTTATAACCATGGATTGTAATACATTACGTTTTTTAATTAATAAACCTTTTTTATCGTAAGCTCTTCTAAAACCATCAATAACAATTGGTACCACAACTGGTTTACAAGTTTTAATTATGTGGGCAGTCCCTCTTCTAATAGGTTTAAAGGGAGTGGTTGTTCCTTGTGGAAAAGTAATTACCCAACCATCATCTAATGCTTTTTTTATATTACTAATATCCGACATTTTAACTTGTCGTTTAATATCTTTTCCTGCAGCTCTCCAAGTTCTTTGAATCGAAATAGAACCTACATAAGCAAATATTTTAGGTAGTAATCCGGATTTCATTGTTTCTGAAGCCGCTATGTAATAAATGTTTAATTTTGGTTTCCAGATATATCCAATATTTTTTATGGAATCTTCTCGTCCTTTAAGAGAGGCGTTAAAAACATGAAACATTGCAGCAACATCTGCAAAATAAGTTTGATGATTAGAAACAAAAAGTACGTTAGTTTCAGGTAAATCTCTAATGATTTCTGATCCTTCAATTTGGAGTGAGTTAAAGCGTCTGTATCGACCATGTGATACAACTCCAAAAATTCGAATGAGCCATCTTTTTAAAAATAAGATATGTCCAAACGGATTTCTTTTAAAAATGGGCATTATGGTTGGTTTGGTTTTGAATGAACGACAAATTTAAGAAAAAAATAGCTTACATATTCTTTAATAATTCTTTGATTTCATTCAGCATCATAGCTGTAGCGCCCCAAACAACGTAATTGTTTAGTACAAAGCATGGTACCTCCATGTTTTTGGCATATGAAGTAGTTAGCGTAGTTGTTGAAACGGAAGAATCTTTTAATAAATCTGTGACAGAAATAGTTATTAACTCTTCAACTTCATGGTTTTTACGAAATTCAGGTTGTGTTTCGAGAAAACCTAAAAAAGGTGTAACTAAAAAATTACTTGGTGGAATATAAACATCTGTCATTTGCTTAAATAATGATATTTCTTTTTCATTTATTCCAACTTCTTCATAAGTTTCTCTTAAAGCCGTTTTTTCTAATGATTGATCAACTGGATCAAATTTTCCTCCGGGAAAACTAATCTGAGAAGAATGTGTTCCGTTGTATTCAGCCCTAAGTGTTAATAAAAAGCAAGTTTCATTTTTACTGTTTGGATAAAACAACGCTGTAACAGCGGCTTTTTTAGGTGATAAGCTATTTATTTTATCTTCAGAAAATTTTAAGCGAATTTTTGGAGCTAACTCAAACTGAGTATCTAATCCACCAGGTTTTGTTGTTTTTAATTTTGAAATGATATGTTGAAAATAAATAAAATCCATTAATGTTTAGTGTAAAAAGGTGGTAAGGATAAATGAAATTTTACTGCAATTAACCTTATTACAATAACTATTAAAGTTGTTGAAGTATAAACAATTGTAGGGTCTAAATTTAATTTATTTAATATTATAAAAGTAATAGCTCCAAAAATACAGGCAGTGGCATAAATTTCTTTTCTGAAAATTACTGGTATTTCATTACAAAGTATATCCCTAAGGACTCCACCAAATGAAGCAGACATGGTACCTAATGAAATAGAAATTAAAGGATGAAAATTAGCCTTAATTCCTATTTCAGTACCAATTATTGTAAAAATTCCTAGTCCTATGGTATCAAATAGAAATAATGATTTACTTAAAATTCTTAAATTTTTTCTAAAAATTACCGTAATTATTACTGCAGCAATAATTGCATATACATAACTTGGATTTTGCATCCAAATAACTGGTTGTCTTCCAATTAAAACATCTCGTAATGTTCCTCCACCTACTGCGGTAACAAATGCAATTATAAAAACACCAAATGGATCAAACTTTTTGTTCATGGCTACCAATGCTCCTGAAATAGCAAAGGCAATTGTCCCCATAATATCTAATACATATAATATCTCCATTACATTTGTTGAGTATAATAGTTATAATCTTTAATAACCAAATCTATAAAATTTACTGGTGATAGCTCAGTTGTTATTCCTGTAATTGTAAGTATTTTTACATGAAGTTTTGATATTGCTTTATGATTGCCATTTTTTTTAGCGTTGGTATAAAGCTCTTTTATGGTTTGAATATCGTTATCATTTAATACAGTAACCTGAGGATATGTTGGTTCATAGTTTTCTGAAATATCAACAAGTAAAGTATCATTTAATTGAATCTCTTTTTTTTCTGAAATTACAGTTGTTCCTGCTGCCAAATCACCTAAGCGCTGTCCCTTTCCATTTAATAATATAGTTAAAAGAGCTATAGATCCAGAAGCTAAACTAATATCAATTATTCGTAAAACCCAACGAATTAGATAACTGCCAAAGGTAGGTTTTGAGCCATCTATTTTTGTAACTCTAATTTTACAGAAATACTTTCCTGGCGTTTGTCCGTCCATTAAAGTTTCAAATATTAAACTGTAAAAGAAGACAGGTAAACTTAATAAAGCATAATAAACATAAATAGATTCTGAAATTTCAAATCCAAGAGCGTTTATTAGTAATAAAATAATGGTATAATACCCTGCAATAATTAGCAAGTCTATTAGGAAAGCTCCAATTCTGGTACTAACAGAAGCAACATTTTGATGAATTGTTACATTTTGAGCCGTTTCTATTTGAAAATTATCCATATTAATGTTTAATCTTTTTGGTGGGTACAATATGATTTTTTACATTCGTTCACCTATTGTTAAATATCGTTTTTAACAAATAAATGAAAAAGCAAAAGTAAAAAAAATGCGTGAAGCATCATTTGTAAAAAGAAATAAAAAAAAATGGCTTCTGTTTGAAGATGTTCTTGAAAATAAAGAGCAAGTTTCACCAGATAAACTTTCTGATTTATACATTGAAATTACAGATGATTTAAGTTACTCAAAAACCTTTTATCCTAAAAGTAATACCGAGAAATATTTAAATAGTATTGCTTCAAAAGCACATCAAAAAATTTATAAAACAAAAAAGGAAAGTAAAAACAGACTTTTGATGTTTTTTAAATATGAATTTCCGTTGGAATTTGTAAAATATCATAAACAATTATTAATTGCATTTTTAACCTTTCTGTTTTTTACAATTATAGGTGCTTATTCTGCTGCAAATGATGGTGATTTTGTGCGTTTAATTATGGGCGATAACTATGTGAATTCAACTTTATCGAATATTGAAAAAGGGGATCCAATGGCCGTGTATAAAAAAATGGGAGAGGGAAATATGTTTATTTTAATTACGCTGAATAATATTAAGGTAGCAATGACAGCTTTTGTGTTTGGCATGCTATTCTCTATTGGGACATTATTTATTATGATGCGTAACGGAATTATGTTAGGATCTTTTTTATACTTTTTTTATGATAAAGAATTACTTTGGGAATCTTCAAGAACAATCTGGATACATGGAACCATTGAAATATCAGTAATTATTATTGCTGGTTGTGCTGGTCTTGTGTTAGGAAATGGATTGCTGTTTCCTAAAACATACTCAAGGCTGGAATCGTTTAAAAAAAGTTTTAAGGCAGGTTTAAAAATTATGGTAAGTACAATTCCATTTTTTATTATTGCTGGCTTTTTGGAAGGATTTGTTACAAGACATACCGAAATGCCAGATTGGTTGGCATTGTTTATTATACTTATATCATTTATAGTAATTTTATACTATTACGTAATTTATCCAATTAAATTAATTAATCAAAAATAATATGCATAGAAATAACTTTATTGAATTTAAAAAGGAAAGAGATTTGGGAATTATAATTTCTGATACTTTTAACTTTATTCGTGAGAACTGGAGAGATTATTTTTTAACCGTGTTTAAAATTATTGGTCCGGTACTATTAATAGGTGCAGCAATTCTTGTTTTTGCAATGGTTTCATACTCAGGAACCCTAACAAATATGATGAGTTTTGATGAGTCTTCTCAAGATCCATCTGCTGTTTTTAGCGGTGTGTTTGGAATGTTCGGTTGGATGTTTATTATGTTTATTGTTTTTGGTGTTGTATATACGCTTTTGGCAGAAGTTTCACTTTTTTATATAAAATCATATATAAATAATAATGGAGAAGCAAACTATAATGAAGTTAAAGAAAACACATTTAAACATTTGTGGAAATTTATAGGATTGGGAGTTTTATCTATATTAATGATGATTGTAGCCTATGTACTTTGTGTTTTACCAATTGTTTACATTTCAATTGTTTTATCACTTGCCATGCCAATTATGGCCTTTGAGGGTAAAAGTGTTGGAGATACAATATCTCAAAGTTTTAAATTAATTAATGGTGAATGGTGGAATACTTTTGGCGTTGTGTTGGTAATTGCGATACTTGTGTCGGTATTGGGATTGGTTTTTTCAGTACCTACTATAATATATCAATTCATTAAAATGGGCGTTTCATTTACAAATGAAGACCCAACGGCTATTTTAAATATTTTTAGAGATCCAATCTATTTAATTCTAAACCTGGTTTCTTACTTGGGTAAATTTTTATTTTATTCTATTACTTTGGTCTCTAGTGCATTTATTTATTTTGATTTAAATGAACAAAAGAATTTTACTGGAACATTCGAAAAGATTGATAATTTAGGTAATAACGAGTAATCAATGAATAAAGTTTTATTTTTTCTTTTTATAATGGTTTCCACAAGTGCTTTTTGCCAAGTGGATTCTCTAGTTATTAAGAATGATAAAAAGACAATTGTTCAAAAAAAGTTCAATTCTTCTAATTTAGAAAAGTATAAAAACGATAAAGATTTTAACTATCAAGAAGATGTTGTAAATGAGGATCCTTCAATTTTTGAGAAAATATTTTCTTGGTTTGGAAGGCAATTATTACGTTTTTTAGAATGGTTATTTGGAGTTGAATATGCTAAGGGAATCTTTGCATCAATATTGTCAGCGATACCATATCTAATAGCTGCAATTGTTCTGTTTTTAATACTGAAATTTTTTCTGAAGGTAAATTCAAAATCTATTGTTAATTCGGCGAAAAATGAAGCGATAGTTTCATTTTCTGAAGAGGAAGAGGTATTAAAAAATAAAGATATTTTAAAATTAATTGACGATGCAATTCTTCAAAAAAACTATAGACTCGCTGTTCGGTATTCTTATTTAAATATTTTAAAACACCTAGAAAACAAAGAATTCATTGTTTGGGAGCAGCAAAAAACAAACGAAGATTATATAAAAGAAATTAAACCAGTACTTCTAAAACAATCATTTGTTAACTTAACAAGGCTTTATGACTTTGTTTGGTACGGGAATTTTGGAATTAATGAAACAGAATTTGTTCAAATAGAATCAGACTTTAAACAAACTCACAATCTAATAGTAAAAAAGTAAATTGAATAGTAAAACTAAAATATACATTGGAGCTTTTTTGGTATTAGTGATAGGTTTAATATATCTTGAAACTATTAAAAAGAAGCCTATAAATTGGTTTCCAAGTTATGTGGCAAATCACAAAATACCTTTTGGAACATTTGTCTTACATGAAGAGTTACCTAATTTATTTCCTTCAAACGAAATAAAAGATATAAAAATACCACCATATATTTATTTAGAAGACACAACTCGTGTAGGAACTTACTTTTTTGTTGACGAAGCCTTAAATTTTGGTGATGATGAGTTTTTAAGATTGATGAAATTTGTTGAAAGAGGAAATGATGTTTTTATTTCAACACATGGAATGAATATTGACACCTTAAATTTTGAAACAGAACGATTGGTTAGCAAAAACTTTGAAGAGAATTTGTTCTTTAAATTAAAAAATAAGGCTTTTAAAGGGAAAGAATATTCATTCGATAGGCCTTTTATAAATCAAGTTTTTAAAAAAATTGATACTTTAAATACAACAGTTTTAGGAATAACTGGTTATGTTGATGGCAATAATGAAAGAACAGAAGAAGGGGTAAATTTTGTAAAGTGTTCATTTGGTAAAGGGAATTTTTATTTACACACTTTTCCAGAATTGTTTACAAACTATGTAATATTAAAATCTCCAAATCAACAACATACGGCCAATGTTTTATCCTTTCTGGATAAGGATAAGCCAATATTGTGGGATAGTTATTATAAAACTGGCAAAAGCAGCATTAGTTCACCAATACATTATTTGTTAAGTTCGAAATATTTAAAGTGGGCCTATTATATGACACTTATTGGTGTATTAATATTTGTGATTTTTGAAGGGAAAAGAAAGCAAAGAGCAATACCTATTATCAGCTCATTAAAAAATCAAACGGTTGCTTTTACTCAAACTATTGCTAATATGTATTTTGAAAAGCAGGATCATAAAAATATTGCAGAACACCAGATTAGTTACTTAATGGAATATGTACGTACTAAACTACATATTTCTACAATTAATATTGATCAAACGTTTTTTCAATATGTAGCTTCTCGAAGTGGTAATTCAATTGATAAAGTTGAGGAATTGTTCAACCTTTGTGATCAAATACATTTAAAAAATCAAATTTCTAGTGAAGAACTCATTAGACTTAATAAAATGATAGAATATTTTAAAAAAACAATTCAGGATGGAAAATAACGATGTAAATTTTGACAATAGAGTTGATTTAGAAAAGCTTAAAAATGCAGTTGCTCATATTAAGTTAGAGCTGGGTAAAATTATTGTTGGTCAGGAAAATTTCATTGATTTATTAATTGTAGCCTTGTTAGCGGATGGACATGTTTTAATTGAAGGTGTGCCAGGAGTTGCAAAAACCATTACAGCTAAGCTACTTTCAAAAACCATTGATACTGGTTTTAGCAGATTACAATTTACACCCGATTTAATGCCTAGTGATGTGTTGGGAACCTCAGTTTTAAACATGAAAACTTCGGAATTTGAATTTAAGGAAGGTCCAATTTTCTCTAATTTAGTGCTAATTGATGAAATAAATAGAGCACCAGCAAAAACGCAAGCAGCCCTTTTTGAAGTAATGGAGGAGCGTCAAATTTCAATTGATGGTAAAACATATAAAATGAAACCTCCTTTTATGGTGTTGGCAACTCAAAACCCTATAGAACAAGAAGGTACTTACGCATTGCCAGAAGCTCAATTGGATAGGTTTTTATTTAAAATTGATGTTGGTTATCCAAATTTTGATGAAGAGTTTTTAATTATTAAAACACATCAAGATAGAGGAGGGGTACAGCCACAAACCTTAATTTCAAGTTTACTTACTGAAGCAGATTTGATGGAGTATAAAAACAAAATATTTGAGGTTATAGTTGAGGAAAAAATAATGAAATATATTGCTCAAATTATAACTAAAACAAGAAATCATCCACATTTATATTTAGGTGGTTCTCCTAGATCTAGTATAGCGGTATTGAACTCATCTAAAGCTTATGCGGCCATTAATGGTCGTGATTTTGTAATTCCTGAAGATATTAAAAAAGTTATTTCTCCTGTTCTTAGACATAGAATAATTGTTACACCAGAGCGCGAAATGGAAGGAGTTACTGCTGATAAAGTAATTGATATGATTGTTCAGTCGGTAGAAGTACCTAGATAATTATCATTTTTAAAGCTGTTTAATCCAAAATATTATTAAAAAGAAATAAATGAATTTTTTTAAAAGTTTATATATACACAATCAATTTTATACATATATAAGTATAATTTCGGTTGTTTTTTTGCTTTCTTTTTGGTTTACAATATTGTACATCATTGCTTGGTTTTTGGTGTTAATTTTAGGAGGTTTTTTAATAAGTGATATTTATTTATTGTATAAAATCAAAAACGGTGTTAATGCAAGAAGAATACTTACAAAAAAGTTTTCTAATTCTGACGAAAATCCAATTCCTATAACTATTTCAAATGAACATAATTTTAAAATTGAAGTAAAAATAATTGATGAATTGCCTCATCAATTTCAAAAAAGAGATTTTGAACATATAGCATTTATAGATGCCTTTGAAAACTATGATTTTGAATATTCAGTAAAGCCTGTTGAAAGAGGAGAATATCAATTTGGGAATTTAAATGTGTATGTTTCATCGTTCATACGTATTATTTCCAGAAAATATAAGTTTCAAAAAAATGAAACAGTTGCGGTTTATCCTTCTTATATTCAAATGAAGAAATATGAATTTTTAGCTTTGAGTAATAGATTGACAGAATTTGGATTAAAAAAGATTCGAAGAATTGGTCATACTTTAGAATTTGAACAAATCAAAAATTACATTTCAGGAGATGATGTTAGAACTATTAATTGGAAAGCTACTGCTAAGCAATCACAATTAATGGTAAATCAATATCAGGATGAAAAATCTCAACCTATATATTCAATAATTGATCTTGGTAGAGTTATGAAAATGCCTTTTGAAGGATTAAATTTAGTAGATTATGCTATAAATTCGACATTAGCTTTTTCAAATATTGCACTACGAAAAAATGATAAAGCAGGTTTGTTAACTTTTTCTAAAAAAGTGGATACTATAATTGCTGCCAGTAATAAAAAAACACATTTAAATACAATTAATGAGGCACTATATAATATTACAACCAATTATTCGGATTCTGATTTTGGGTATTTGTATGCTTTAATAAAAAGAAAAATTACACAAAGAAGTTTATTCATACTGTATACTAATTTTGAACATATTTCTGCTTTAAAAAGGCAAATTCCATTTATAAATGCTATTGCTAAACATCATCTGCTAGTGGTTGTATTTTTTGAAAATACCGAATTAGATAAATTATTAACTGAAGATGCAGAAGATTTACAAACGGTCTATAATAAAATCATTGCAAATAAATTTTCGTATGAAAAGCGCTTAATGGTTAAAGAGTTAGAAAACAAAGGAATACATGCAATACTAACAAAACCAAAGCATTTAACAGTAAATGTAATTAATAAATACTTAGAATTTAAAGCGAAAGGATTTATTTAATTTGATATTTTGCTGCAAGTGCCGCTCCAATTATTCCTGCTTCATTTTCCGCTTGTGCCGGAGTAATTTTTACATCAACATCAATTTGATCTTCAAACTTTTCAAACTTTTTACTTGCACCACCTCCAATAATTATTAAGTCAGGAGATAATAATAAATTAATATGTTTAAAATATTTATGAAGTCTTTTTCCCCATTCTTTACGGCTTAAATTGTCTCTTTTTCTTGCTGAGTCAGAAGCGTATTTTTCGAATATTTCTCCATTTTTATAAAGAACATGACCAAATTCTGTATTTGGTACTAATTTCCCATCCAAAAATAATCCTGATCCAATTCCTGTTCCTAGTGTAATCATTATAACCACACCTTTTACATTTTTACCTGCTCCAAAATTAATTTCAGCTAAACCAGCAGCATCTGCATCATTTACTATACAAAAATCGTTTCCTGTTTTTAAATTAAAAAGTTGATCAACCTGAGTGCCTTTCCATTTTTTATGAAGATTTCCCCCTGATAAGCATTTTCCATGTTGCAGAGGTGTTGGAAATCCACAACCAACAAGCCCCTTCCATTTAAAATGATTTACAAGTTCTTCAATTACATTAGCAACAGCTTCAGGAGTAGCAGGACTTGGTGTTGGTATTCTATGTTTATCAGAAGTAAGTTTTCCAGTGTTTACATCCACTAAAGCACCTTTAATTCCTGTTCCACCTACATCAATTCCTAATATTTCCATATGACTGTAAATTTTTTTTAATTTAAAAAAGCAATGTTATAGAAAAATATTTTAAAAAAAAATGACACTTGTTACCTTTTACATTCTTTCTTCAATCCACTTTTTAAAATCGAAGAAATTTTGAGGGGCAACTCCATGTCCAACAGGGTATTCTTTATAAGAATTTTTAATATTTAATTGATTTAAAAATTGAGGAGCTTTATTTGCCCACTCTGATGGAATCACCTGATCCACACTTCCGTGAGAAATGTAAAAATCTAAATTTGAATAATCCATAGTTTCAAGTGCTTCAGGTAATAATTCAGGATTAACATAACCGCTTAAAGCAATTATCTTTTGAACTTTTTCAGGATAATTTAAAGCAACTGAATAGCTAAGAATTGTTCCTTGGCTAAAACCTAATAGAAAGGTTTTGTTTGGAGGAATGGCATATCTTTCCTGAATTTCATCAATAAAAGTTGCTATTTTTTCTCTTGCTTGAATGGCTTCTGGAATATCAGAGAATTTACCCTCACCTGTGTTAAAATATATAGTGTACCAAGAAAAACTTCCTGAACTTAAATCTTGAGGTGCTCTGGCGCTAACGATTAATAAATCATCTGGTAGCTCAGTAGCAAAAGAAAATAAATCTTCTTCGTTGCTACCATAACCATGAAGTAAAATTAGTAATGATGTGTTTTCTGTTTTTACGTTAGGTTCTCTAACTATGTATTGTAATGATAATTCTTTCATATATGATAAATAAAAGTAGTGCCGATTGCACGACCTTAATAATTTTAATAATATTTTTTTATGCTATTCCCTTAAACCAGTCTTGAAAAATTTCACCAACTAAAGGAACAAGTTTTTTTTCTCCCTGTGCCGCACCAATAAAACCGATCATCCATAAAATAAAGAGTCCAAAACTAACAATTCTGGAGGTCCAATCACCCACGTAAGGGGATAATAGGAAGGTGTTTGCTAATGAAAAAACTGATAATCCAATAGATTGTCTTATATGAAAAGAAGCAAAGTGGTTCCTTTTTTCATTATTCATTATAAAAGCAATTAAAGTTCCTATCCAAGTAAGATAGCATATTATTGCAATTGTTTTCCCTTCAGTAAATTTGAAATTATTCATAATTTAGCTATAATAATATTTACAAAACAGCCTTGTTGTTAGCAATGACTCCATAAACTTTTCCGTTCAATGTTTTGTTTAAAAATATTGAGTTTTTTGAAGTAGAAATGATGTTCTCTTCAATAAACTTATATGTTGAATTTGGATTGAATAGCGTTAGGTTTGCTTTTTC
>Ga0193959_1000239_pt1 | contig 22558 bp, 23 predicted proteins | sample FB_2_MG_FD_140333 | JGI IMG/M metagenome (GOLD analysis project Ga0193959, IMG submission 140333) | Microbial mat bacterial communities from the Broadkill River, Lewes, Delaware, United States - FB_2_MG | ecosystem: Environmental > Aquatic > Freshwater > River > Microbial mats | place: USA... | reverse complement strand
ATTAAGTAAAGAAGAATTTGAAGCAAAATTAAGAGATATGGGTTCAATGTATCATATTCATCATCCTTTTCATGTAAGAATGTATGAAGGTTCTTGTACTAAAGAAGAGATTCAAGGTTGGGTAGCAAATAGGTTTTATTATCAAACAGCAATTCCAATTAAAGATGCAGCTATTATGTCAAATAATCCTCCAATTGAAGATAGAAGAAAATGGGTTGATAGAATTTTAGATCATGATAGTGAAGGTGGAGGAATTGAAGCTTGGCTTGATTTAGGAGTTGCTGTTGGTCTTAAAAAAGAAGACTTACTTTCTCATAAATTTGTATTACCTGCTGTTAAATTTGCAGTTGATGCATATATTAATTTTGCAAAGCAAAGACCTTGGAAGGAAGCTGCTATGTCATCTTTAACAGAGATGTTTGCACCTCAAATTCATCAACAAAGACTTGATACTTGGCCAAAAAATTATCCATGGATTGAGCAAGATGGCTTAAGATATTTCCAAAAAAGATTAAGTGAAGCAAGACGTGATGTTCAACATGGATTATCTATGACCTTAGAGGAATTTGATACTATTGAATTACAAAGCAGAGCATGTGAAATCTTACAGTTTAAATTAGATATTCTATGGACTATGTGTGATGCTTTATACTTAGCATATGAGTTAAAAAGACCACCGTATTTCAATATTAAGGACTGTGATGCAACTAGAAAAATCACTTGTGATTAATAGTCACTTTCAATTACAATGGGAAGAAAAACAAGATTGTTTTGTTCTTTTATATCCAGAAGGTATGGTTCAATTAAGCCAAAGTGCTGGAGAGATTTTAAACTTATGTGATGGAGAAAATACAGTTGATTCAATCACAAATAAACTAGAAGTAAAATTTTCAACTTCTGGTTTAAAAGATGACATTATTGATTTTATTGATGATGCAATGAAAAGAAATTGGGTGATTTATGCAAACTAATGAAATCAAACCTCCTTTATGGATACTTTTAGAGTTAACTCATAAATGTCCATTAGAGTGTGCTTATTGTTATAACCAACTAGACTTTGCTAATACAAAAGATGCTATGAGTAAAGATGATTGGTTTAAAGTAATGAATGAAGCACGAGAAATGGGAGCAGTACAGCTTGGTATTTCTGGTGGAGAGCCTTTATTAAATAAAGATATCGTTGAAATTGTAAAACATGCAAATGACTTAAAATTTTATACAAATCTTATTACATCAGGAGTTGGTGCTCCTAAAGGAATTGTTAAAAAATTAAAAGAAGCAGGATTAAAAACTGTACAACTTGGTATTCAATCACATGATGAAGATACTATGACTTTAATTACTAATAATAAAAACTCATATAAAGAAAAAATAGCTTTTGCAAAAGAAGTAAAAGAAGCAGGACTTCAACTTATTATTAATACTTGTATTACAAGACAGAATATTCATCAAGTAGGTGAAATCATTGAGTTTGCTGATAAGTTAGAAGGGAACTATCTTGAAATTGCAAATATTCAATATTATGGGTGGGCATTAAAAAATATAAATGCACTTTTACCAACGCAAGAGCAATTAGATGAAGCAAAAAGAGTAACAGATTCTTATAGATTAAAAGAAAAACCTATGAAGGTATTTTTTGTTGTACCTGATTATTTTGCCCATAGACCTAAAGCCTGTATGAATGGATGGGGAACTACATTTTTAACTATTAACCCAGATGGTGTTGCTCTTCCATGTAATACAGCAAATACATTGCCTCTTGATTTTCCAAATGTAAAAGATTTCACAATTGAGCAAATCTGGAATGAATCTCATGCTTTTAATTATTTTAGAGGTGATAAGTGGATGAAACCAACTTGTAGAACTTGTGATGAAAAAGAGAAAGACTTTGGAGGTTGTAGATGTCAAGCATTTGCATTAACTGGGGATATGAATGAAGCTGACCCTGTTTGTTCTAAATCTGATTTTCATCATGTAGTTACTGATAAAGTAAATGAAAGTTTAAACTCTTTTGGAACTGAAGTTATTTACAGAAACAAAAAAAACTCATTAGCTTTAATGAAATAAAAGATAATAGTTTAACTATTATCTTTTTCTTTTACTTCTTGTTTTAGAAACTCTTTTCTCATTTATTTTAAAACTATATTGTAAGTACTTTTGAACCATTAGTTCAGAAGTATCATACATCTTATCAATATCAGTTTTGATTTTCCAAACTGATATATCTTTTTCTTCTGAAATTCTTTTTTTAAGTTCTAAATTGTTTTTATTGTAAATATTTACAATTTTATCGATGGGGAAATTATCGATTTGAGGATATAAAACAAATGACTTATTATGTTCTTTCTTATAGTTATATATTAAACTAAATGCTAAAAGTTCAGGAATCCAATTTTCACCATTATGTAGTTTGGCAGAAAAAATGTTAATTAAATATTTATAATAGGCTTTCATTGGTTCCAAGTTTCTAGCTATTTTATTAAAAAGTGGAGATTGTGTTCTATTATTAAAAATAGAGAATAGAGTATCACTAACAATGATATTTTTTTCAAGATATATCTGGAGAGAAGATACACTGTTGTTTATAAATGTTAGCTCTTCCTTACTTGCGCAAATTGTCATAGGATCAGGTGTAATATCTGTTTGCATTTTTTTAAAATCTTTTAATAAAAAATGTATTACTAAAAGAAGTGTATCCACTTTTAACTTTTTTAAATTTATTGTTTCGCATTGTTTTAATACAAGTTTAAATTGTTCGTCTCTATTCATAATACCGTCCTATGGTTTTGCTAGGAGTATTTTAGAGTTTTAAAAGAAATAGTTCTTCTTTTTTTGTGCTAAAAAAATTGTTTATTAGTGCTAATTTTATATTTTATTTGTGCTATAATATCACTATGAAGAAAGAAACCCTTAAAAAAAGAACTAATATTGCTAACAATATTATGTATTATATCTATACACATATTGATACGCATATAGATATTGAAGAATTAAGCATTGATTTAAATGTTAGTAAATTCCATATGCATCGTATTTTCAAGGATGCTTTTGGTAAAAATATTTATGAAAGTATAAAGTCAATTAGATTACAAAAAGCTTCAAATCTTTTACTTACAAATAAGTATTCAACTATTTCAAATATTGCTAATACTTGTGGATACTCTTCTCAATCCTCTTTTATAAAAACTTTTAAAGAAAGATTTGAGCAAACTCCAAAACAGTGGAGAACTGGTGGATATAAAAAGTATTCAAATGAAATTTTAAAACAGTCACAAAAAGCTATGAATTCAACAGCAGACTTTTCAAATATTAGACCTGAAATTGTAAAGATGCCTGCACGTAAAAGCTTTTATATTAGAAATAAAGGCTACAACGTAAATATTACAAAAACATGGCAGAAGCTTTATACTTGGGTTTTAAGTAATGATATTAAATCATATAAACAAATTGCTCTTTTCCATGATAATCCAACAATTACTCCCTTAAGTGAGTGTCAATATATTGCTTGTATCGTCCCAGATGAAAGTGAAGATATAAAAAGTGATCGATTACCTACTTTTAATATTGCCGAAGGTGTTTATGCTAAGTTTGATTTACAAGGTAAAAAAGGGGATGTTTTAAAGTTTATTCACTGGGTTTATCATGAATGGTTTCCAAATAGTGAATATGAAAATACTACTAAGCCATCATATACAGAATATAAAAAGAACAATTATCTAAATGAAGGTGATGAGTTCGATATTAGCTTTTATGTATCAATAAGTTTTTAAAAGAAGAAAAGACCTAATCAGGTCTTTCTACCATATATCCACTACCTCTAATATTTTTAATAAAATCTTCTTTTAGTACTTTTTTAACTCTATTTACTTCTGCTCTTATTGTTGCATTATCAATATAGTCATCATTCCACACATAATCTCTAAACATATCATATTGAACTACTAAAGATCTATTATGAGCTAATAATTCTATAATTTGAATTTGTCTCTTTGGCAGAATATGAGGTTCATTATTAAACAATAAAGTCATAGTCTCAGAATCATAAGAGTAGTTTTTTGATAAACGTTTGTGCTTTTGAGGAACAATTGTTGTTTTTAGTATCTTATTTATTCTAATAGTTAATTCTTTTAAATGAAATGGTTTTTTTAAATAATCATGACATCCTATATCAAAGGCTCTTGAAATATCTTCTATATCAATAAGTGCTGAGATATAAATTGTTGGAATCATTCTTTTTTGAGCATGTAGCTTTTCTAAGATTGTAAATCCATTTATATCTGGTAAGTTAATATCTAAAATTAAAAGATCAAATCTTTCTTCTTCAAGTATTTCTAAACACTCTTGCCCTGTAAATGTAGTACTTACTACATGTCCTGTTGAGTTTAGATATTCACTTATCATTTCATTTAACATAGTGTCATCTTCTAATAATAGAATTTTCATTTTATCTCCTTAAAAATATATGTAAATGAAGCCCAGTTTTCACTAGATTCAAGTTGGATACCAACATTTTCTTCACTACAAATACGTTTTACTAAATTTAATCCTAAACCAAAACCTTCTTGAGTATTGTTCTCTTCTCTATAATACTCTTCAAATATTTTTTGTTGGTCTAGTATTTGTTTTGAACTACTTTCAATAATTAAATGACAATCTTTATTTACTAACTTTAAAAAAACATTAATAGGTTTGTTATCTAAAGTATATTTAATAGCATTTGTTAAATTGTTATCTACTATTCTTTGAAGTTTTATTTCATTAAAGTTTACTGTTATCTCATCAACTTGGGCTTTAAAATTAAAATTAGATTTAAATTTAATGGCAGATTGAGAAAAGAAATCAATTCTAGATCTTACAAAATCTACAAGATTTATTAAATGAGTGGCTTTATTTATTTGATCTTTTTTAATTAAATAAGATAAATCATCATATATACTTGATACATTTTTCAATGCTACTTCAATATTTGAAAGAAATTTATTTTTTCCATGTTCCATTTCAAACATCTCAATATTCCCCATAATAATTGAAAGAGGAGTATTTGTTTCATGAACAGCATGTTTTAAAAACTGTTTTTGTGAGGCTACAAGATTTTGAGCATATACTTTTCCACTCTCTAACTCTTTTGATTGCTCACTGTAATCTTTTGAAGATTGTTGTATTAAGTGAGTTAAAGCTTGTAAGCTTCTAGCATGTTCACTTACCTTAGGACTACTCTCTTCAATAATATCTGAGTAGTTTTTATTATTTGATATTTGTCCTGACTCACTAAGCGCAACTATAGTGAGTGTTTGATTTAACAACTCATTATGGTTTCTACTATGATAAAATTCTCCATATGTGAAAAATCCAGCTGTTGGAGCTATTTTTGAAAATGGTTTAATTTCAATATCAATCATATCAGGCATATATCTTCTTCTAGCCATACAAGAGTAGATAAAAAATGATTCAGTATTATGAACATTACATTTTTCAAATAAAGAATCAAATGGATTATCCATAATAAGCTCAACATTTCCAAAGCCTAGTTTTACAATATCTCCTTTATATAAGTTCCCTGCAAAACTTAAACTTCCATCATCATGTTTATTAATTACAGCTCTTGCTAATGGTAAACCATTTCTTTGTGCAATTAAGGGAAATTCTATTCCAGTTGCTGGAAGTGCTTTTGCTACATATTCTCCTAAATACTTTTTATAAAACTCTAAAGGTGTAAGTCCTGAAATTTTATATACTCTATTATCTCTTACTTCCTCAATTACATGTTCAATACCAATAGGTGACCAATTAAAGTTATATGAATTACATACATTTAAAACATCAGAGTTTAAAGATACTCCAACAGCACCATTTGTTAGTACTTTATTTTGTGAAGAAACAAAGGTTTGAGTAAAGTTTGCATTATCTCCAGCCATTCCACCTGAAACAATAATATTGTTGTTTACAGATTCTATCCCTTTTAATAAAGCTTCACCATTTGTAATCCCACCATCTGAAAATACTATTAATAGTTTAGTATTATCTGTAATTAACTCAGAAGCAATATTTTTTCCATTTTTATAACAGTCAATATCATCTTCCCAAGAAGTTTTTAATGTAGTGTGTTCAAATGTTGAAATTGAGACTATAGTTTTTAATGTTGTAACTTCATCATTATTAATCTCACCATCAGTTGATGACCCAATACAAATTGCATTAGGTATCTCTTCAAATATAGTTGTAGTCAGATTTTGTAAATATGACTTATCATGACCACAAAATATCTGAACTAATATGTTCTTCTCTCTACTGAACTGAGAAAAGTTTATTATTTTATTTATAGGTTCTTGGTTTAATGTATAGTTAAATGTCTTCATAAAATTATTGTAGCATATAAAATGGAAAATTTGTAGAAAAAAAAGTCATTAAATCGTCGAAAATATGGGAAAGTATGTAGAAAATTAACACGGCTATACTCATGCTATATTTGGGCTATAATCAGGCTATAAATCTCATGTAAACTTTCAGTAAGCAAAAAATATAGCGTCTAACTATAGCGCATATTTTTTAGAAAAATAATTAATTAAAAGGACCAAAAATGTCAACAGAAGAAAAAGTATTACCATTAGCAAAACCTGAGTATAAAGCTCAATATGAGAACTTTATTGGTGGAGAATGGGTAGCTCCTACTAGTAATGAGTATTTTGATAATGTTTCACCAGTTGATGGTGAAGTTTTAACAAGAATTCCAAGATCAAATGAAGCTGACGTTGATGCAGCTATTGATGCAGCATCTGTTGCTTTTGAAACTTTCAAACATTCTTCAGTAATTGAAAGATCTACTATGTTAAATAGAGTTGCTGATGCAATTGAAGCTAACTTAGAAGCTTTAGCAATTGCTGAGACTTTAGATAATGGTAAAGCAGTTAGAGAAACAATGGCAGCTGATGTACCTTTAGTTGTTGATCATTTTAGATATTTCGCATCTGTAATTAGATCTGAGTCTGGAACTGTTTCTGATTTAGATGAAAATACAATTTCTCAAGAAATTCATGAGCCTTTAGGTGTTGTTGCACAAATTATTCCATGGAACTTCCCATTATTAATGGCAGCTTGGAAAATTGCTCCTGCATTAGCAGCTGGTAATACAGTAGTATTAAAACCTGCATCTGCAACTCCAATGTCAATCTTAGTATTAATGGAAACTATTCAAGAAGTTCTTCCAAAAGGTTTAGTAAACATTATTAATGGTGCTGGTGGAAAAATTGGTAAACATTTATCAACTCACCCAGATGTTAAAAAAGTTGGATTCACAGGTGAAACTACAACTGGTCAGTTAATTATGCAATATGCAACTGAAAACATTATTCCTTCTACATTAGAATTAGGTGGTAAATCACCAAATATCTTTATGGAATCAATCATGGACGCTGATGATGAGTTCTTTGATAAAGCAATCGAAGGTTTAGTATTATTCGCATTTAACTCAGGGGAAGTTTGTACTTGTCCATCAAGAGCATTAATTCAAGAATCAATTTATGAGCCATTTATGGAAAGAGTATTAGAAAGAGTTGCAGCTATTAAATTAGGTGATCCTTTAAATCCAAGTTGTATGATGGGTGCACAAGCATCTACATCTCAAAAAGAGAAGATTTTAGAATACATCAAAATTGGTAAAGAAGAAGGTGCTGAATTACTTTGTGGTGGTGAAGAGTTTAATAGTGAAGTTCATCCAAATGGAAACTACATTACTCCAACATTATTCAAAGGTCACAACAAGATGAGAATCTTCCAAGAAGAAATTTTTGGACCAGTACTTGCTGTAACTACATTCAAAGATGAAGAAGAAGCATTAGAAATTGCAAATGATACTATCTACGGATTAGGTTCAGGTGTATGGTCAAGAGATGCTCACCAATTACATAAATTCTCAAGAGGAATTGAAGCTGGTAGAGTTTGGGTAAATTGTTACCACATGTACCCATCACATGCATCATTTGGTGGATACAAAAAATCAGGAATCGGAAGAGAAACTCATATGATGATGTTAAACTCTTACAGACACACAAAAAATATTTTAACATCTTACTCAAAAGATGCAATGGGGTTCTTCTAGGCCTTATTTTAAACAATAAGATATTTCAAATGCATAGAAGATTTTCTTCTATGCATTTTTTTTTATTAAAATTTATAGAAAAGGAAGATAATGGATCTATTATTTATAATACTTGTTTGCCTAGTAATTATTGGAATAGCTTCAGTATTTATAGTAGTAAAAGTTGATAGAAAAATGAGTAATGTAAAAGAGTCTATATCTAACAAGAATAAAGAAAAGAAGGATTAATTATGTCAACTGAAAGATTATCTATAACTGAAAGCGCAGCAAAAATTGTAGAGAGATTAAAAGAAGAAAACGGTGAATTAGTTTTTAATCAAAGTGGTGGTTGTTGTGATGGAACTGCTCCTATGTGTTATGCAAAAGGAGACTTCTATGTACCTTCTAGAAATGTAAAACTAGGGGAATTATGTGGATGTGAATTTTATATGGATAAAGATCAATATGAGTACTTTAAACACTCACATATTACTATAGATGTTAAAGAAGAAAAGGGTGCTTTTGGAAACTCTTTTTCACTTGAAATAGATTTAGGTTATCAGTTTATTACTAAGTCTAGAATTTTTACAGATGAAGAGTATAAGAATTTAGAAGAACTTTAGTTCTTTTTCTCTTCATTTGTAACTAGTGCTAGGTTTGTAAGTTCATATTTTTGAAGTAAATCTAGTACTTTTATTACTCTTTCATATTCAACTTTTTTATCTATTCTTACAATTACCGCTTTATTTTTATTATCAATTGCTTTTAAGTTATCTTCTAAAGATTCAAAAGATACTTCTATTCCTTTGATTGCAAGTTTCTGTTTTGATAGTTCAATAAATACTTGTTTTTCATCTATTTTTACTTCTTTAGCATTTGATGAGGGTAAGTCTAATATTAGTGCTAATTCATCTTTTTTAAATACTGAAGAAACAATAAAAAAGATTAAAAGAATAAAAACAACATCAATAATTGGTGTTAAATCTAAACCTATGGGTTCTCTTCTTTTCATAATATTAACTTAGTTCTTTTTTTGCTTTTAATTCAATAGCGTCTATCATAGAAATAAAATGGTTATAGGCTAATTGATGGGGTATTGCAACTATAAGTCCAACTATTGTAGTAATAAGAGCAATAGCAATACCATTTGAGAAGATAGTAGGATCTCCTAAACCTTGTTGAGTAATAGCTTCAAAAGATTTATATACCCCAATTACTGTTCCTAGTAATCCTAATAGTGGTGCAACTGTTGCAATATTTTTAATATATGTAAGGCCAGTTTCTAGTTTTTTTACTTCATATTCAATTTGTGAAATAATTGATGAGGTATGAGATGTATCTATTTTAGCTTCGATTTTAGCTATCATGGCTTTTTTCCTAGGTAGAGTAAAAAACTTCCAAAGTATAATTGTAAATCCAATCATGTTTAAAACTATTAAGATTTGAACAATAATTCCACCCTTATCAATATAATCCATTAATTCCATAAATACCTCAATTATTTTTCTTTTATTTTACAAAAGTTTTATTAATAGATGGTATCATTCTTCTATGATTTATACAAACTCACCAGTAGAAAAAATAGTTTTTAACAACAATGAATACTATATAAAAAGAGATGATTTACTTAATAAAGAATTCTCAGGAAATAAAGCTAGAAAGTTTCACTATTTTTTAGAAAATGACTTTCCTAATATTACAAAGGTAATATCCCATGGCTCTGCTCAATCTAATGCAATGTATTCTTTGTCAGTATTATGCAAGATAAGAAATTGGAAATTTGAATACTATGTTGACCATATAGCTTCATATTTAAAAGATAATCCAGTAGGGAACTACAAAGGTGCTATTGAAAATGGAATGAAAATTCTTGAAGAAGAAATACCAGATACTTTTACAAATAATACTTTATTTATCAGTGAAGGTGGAGCATTAAAAGAAGCTCAATATGGCTTAGAAATTTTAGCCAAAGAGATAATATTTTGGGCAGATGAAAATAAAATTGAAAATTTAAAAGTTTTTCTTCCTTCTGGTACGGGTACAACAGCACTTTTTTTACAAAAATACCTACCTTTTGAAGTTTTAACTTGTGCTTGTGTTGGAGATGAAGAGTATTTAGAAAAACAGTTCTTTGAACTTGAAGAAACAAAGCATCCTACTATACTAAAAAGAGAAAAAAAATACCATTTTGGAAAGCTTTATAAAGAGTTTTTCCTAAAGTATAAAGATTTACTTTCTCAAACAGATATTGAGTTTGATTTACTTTATGATCCATTAGGATGGATAACTTTAGAAAACTATGTAAATAATTTAAAAGAGGAAAATAAGCCTAATATTTTGTATCTTCATCAAGGTGGACTACTTGGTAATAAGTCCATGCTAGATAGGTATGAATATAAATATAAAACTAATTAATAATCTTTAGTATATAATTAGATAATAAATAAAATATAACAAATGGATTAACATGTTATCTAGAAATGAAGTAAAGATTATTAGGCTTATAAAGTACGCACCGGTACTTATAGTTGCTTGTCTATCTGTACTTGTAACAGTTCTTATTTTCCTTGATAAAAAAGCTGCACATAAAATTGAGATTGAAAATCTTGAAAAGTCATTTATTCAAAAAAGTAAGCTACAAATTAAAAATAAAGTAAATAGAGTTTATGACTATATAGTTTATGAAAAAATAAATAGTGAACAATCTTTAAAATTAGAAATTAAAAATAGAGTTGATGAAGTTCATAGAATGATAACTTACATCTATGAAAAATATAAAGATATAGAAGAACCTGAAAAAGTAAAAGTAAGAATAACAGATTTTTTAGAAAAATATAGATTCAATAATGGAAGAGGATATTTTTATATTAATGATATGGATGGTGTGAATTATTTTCATCCTATATTAAAGAAACTTATTGGAAAAAGTCTTATAAATGTAAAAGATATAAAAGGTCAATATTTAGTACAAAGTATTCAAAATAATCTTAAATATTCAAATGCAGTATTTAATGTTTTTTATTGGAAAAAACCAGGTGATATGGTTAATGAACATAAAAAAATAGTATACAGTAGAATTTTTAAGCCATATAACTGGTATTTAGGTACAGGTGAATATGTTGACGATTTTGAAAAAGAAGTAAAAAAGAGAATTTTAACTTATATAAATACTTTAAGATATGATAAGAATGGTTATGTTTTTGTATTTGATTATGATGGAATAAATTTAGCACATGTAAAAAAAGAATATATTGGCAAAAATAGAATTGATTTAAAAGATAAAAATAATTTTGAGATTACAAAAGAAGTTATAAATATTGCAAAAAAAGGCGAAGGTTATATAAAATATATAGGAACAATAAAACCTGAAACAAACATGCCAGCATCAAAAACTACATATATTAAAGGTTTTGAAGATTGGATGTGGGCAATTGGTACAGGCTTTTATACAGATGAGTTAGAGCAAGAAATAATAAAGAAGAAAGAAATGGTTAGCAATGCTAATAAAGATCAATTATTTGATTTCTTATTTATTAGTTTATTAATTAGTTTACTGTTTTTACTATTGTCATTTTATATTTCAAAAATGCTTGAAAAAAGATTTTTAAAGTATAGAAAAGAAGTTTTAAGACAAATCAATAAAAATAGACAAAAAGATACTATCTTAGCTCAGCAATCAAAAATGGCAGCAATGGGTGAAATGATGCAAAATATTGCACATCAATGGAGACAACCTTTAAATACTATTACAACAGTTGCAAGTGGAGTGAAGTTTAAAAAAGAGTTCGGTTTACTTGAAAGTGATGATATTGAGTCTTCAATGGATGCCATAAACAACTCTTCAAATTATTTATCTCAAACAATTGAAGATTTTAGAGAGTTTTTTAATCCAAATAAAAAAGTAGTTTTATTTAATCTTAGAACAACACTTGATAAGGTATTTAATCTTTTAGAAACACAGTTTTTAAGTAAAAATATTGAGATAATTAAAGATATAAATACAATAGATATTTATGGCTTTGAAAATGAATTAATTCAAGTTATGATTAACCTTTTAAATAACTCAAGAGACGAATTAACAAAAAAAGATTTATTAGACAAAAAGCTAATTTTTGTTGATATAAAGTCTGATGAAAATGATGCAATTATTTATATAAAAGATAATGCAGGTGGAATCAAAAAAGAGATAATGGATAGAATTTTTGAACCATATTTTACAACAAAACATAAAAGCCAAGGAACTGGTATTGGACTTTATATGTCACAAGAAATAATTGTTAAACATATGAAAGGTTCAATAAAAGTATCAAATAATAATTTTGTATATCAAAATAAAGAATACACTGGTGCATTTTTTGAAATAAGATTAAGTCTTAAGAAATTAATAGAAGATTAGAGTTACATTCCAAAAATTTACATACTTTTGGATATAATCTCTAACTATGGAAAAGAACAATATTATATTAATTGGTTTTATGGGTGTTGGTAAAGGTACAATTGCAAGAGGATTAGTAAATAAATCTTCAATGTTTGCTATTGATACTGATGATTTAATTGAAAGTATGGAAAACAGAAAAATCAAAAAGATTTTTGCCGAAGAAGGTGAACCTTACTTTAGAAACTTAGAAAAGAAAACTGCTTTATGGTTAGAAGATAGTGTAAAGAATACTATTATTTCAACTGGTGGTGGCTTTTATAAACAAGAAAATATTAATAAAATTGGAAAAGTAATTTATCTTAAATCCTCATTTCAAGGGATTTTAGACAGAATCAATGCTGCTCCAAATGCTGCAAATAAACTGAAAAAAAGACCACTTTTACAAAATATGGAAGAAGCTACTAAACTATTTGATTCACGAGTTCCTGAATACGAAAGAGTTGCTGATATTATTGTAGATGTTGAAAAAAAGCCTTTAGAAAATATTGTTGAAGAGATTTTAGGACAAATATAAATGAAGATAATAAATACAAAAGATTTAAATTTTAAAGAAGAATTCGATGGTATCTTAGCACGTGCAAAAAGTGATATCAAAGGTGTTTCGTCAATTGTTATGAATATTATTGACGAGATTGTTGAAGATGGAAACACTGCAGTTAAAAAACATATTGAAAAATTTGATAAGTGGGAAGTTAAATCGGATGAAGATTTAATGCTTTCATGTGATGATATGGAAAAAGCTTACAATAATATTGATGAAAAATTAAGAGCTTCTTTGCATACTGCATACGATAGAATCAAAGCTTACCATGAAAAACAACTTCCAAAATCTTGGTTAGATTTTGAAAAAAATGGAACTATTTTAGGTCAAAAAGTATCTGCTGTTGATAGAGCAGGTTTATATATTCCTGGTGGAAAAGCTGCATATCCAAGTTCACTTTTAATGAACGCAATTCCTGCAATTGTTGCTGGTGTTGAAGAGATTGTAGTATGTACTCCAACTCCTGATAATGAAGTAAATGAACTATTACTTGCAGCTTGTCACTTATGTGGAATTAAGAAAGCTTATAAAGTAGGTGGTGCTTCTGCAATTGCTGCTATGGCTTATGGAACTGAAACTATTCCAAAAGTTGATGTTATCACAGGACCTGGTAATATTTTTGTTGCAACTGCTAAGAAATTAGTATTTGGTGAAGTAAATATTGATATGATCGCAGGACCATCTGAGATTGGAATTTTAGCTGATAGTACTGCTAAACCAAAATATTTAGCTATTGATTTATTATCACAAGCTGAACATGATGAAATGGCTAGTTCAATTTTAATTACAACAGATGCTACTATTGCAGAGCAAACTAGTGTTGAAGTTGAAAATTACTTACAAACATTAGAGAGAGAAACAATTGCTAGAACTTCTATTGATAATAGAGGTGTGATTATTGTTACTGATACGATGGAAGAAGCACTTGATTTAATGAATGAAATTGCTCCTGAACACTTAGAAGTAATGACACAAAATGCTTTTGAATTATTACCATTTATTAAACATGCAGGTGCAATTTTCTTAGGTGAAAATACTCCTGAACCAATTGGTGATTATGTTGCAGGACCAAATCATACTTTACCTACAGGAAGTACGGCTAAATTTTATAGTCCGCTAAATGTAGAAAACTTTATGAAAAAAAGCTCAATCATTAATTTCTCAAGAAAAGCAATTGATGAAGTAGGTGAAGCTTGTGCATTATTAGCAGATACAGAAGGGCTTACAGCTCATGCTAAATCTGTTAGAGTTAGACTAGAAAATAAATAAATTTAATAAATTACAAAAAAAATAAAAAAGAAATTTTAAGGAAAACACATGTCAGTATTTAATGATTGGTTAAGTGAAGATGAAGACGATATTTTTATGGGAAGCCCTAAATCAAAGTTCTTTGATGTAAGTAGAACTGCTTCTGAAGATATAGTTGAAGATGAATGGGACAAAGTTATTGAGAAACTGGCAGTATTAGAAATGATGCTTTCAGAAGGAAAAGGCGAAGACTTTGATATCAATCAAGTTATTAAGCAATACTCTTTTGATAATATAGAAAAAGTAAATGCAGTAAAAAAAGGTTTATACGTTGAATTTACTGGTGAGATTATTTGTAGATTAGATTCATAAGGTTATATTAGTGGAAGAGTTAGAAGTAGTAAAAAGTCAAATTAAAGAATTTGTAAAAGAGTGTAACGACGCAAAAAGTTTAGAGTTATTAGATCAATTAGCAACTGGAAAGATGTTAAGATCAAAACTTATTTTAAAAATTGCTGGAACAAGTGATGAGAGTATTAAACTATGTGCAATCGTAGAGATGATTCATGCAGCATCATTACTTCATGATGATGTTATAGATGAAGCAGATACTAGAAGAGGAAAACCTTCTGTAAATGCTTTATATGATAATAAAACATCTATTATGTTTGGTGATATTTTATATTCTAAAGCTTTTACAGAATTAGCATTAATGGACAGAAAAATTGCCCATACAGTTGCAAATGCAGTTACACTTCTAAGTATTGGTGAAATGTTAGATGTTGATTTAACAAATTCATTTAATAGTTCATATGACAAATATCTTGATATGATTTACAAAAAAACTGCTTCTTTAATTGAGGCATCAGCAAAAGCTGCTGCTATTTTATGTGGAAAAGATGAAGATAACTTTGCTTTATATGGTAAGAATCTAGGATTAGCATTTCAAATGGTAGATGATATCTTAGATATTACACAAGATTCACAAACTTTAGGGAAACCTGCAATGTTGGATTTTGTAGAAGGTAAAGTTACTATTCCATATTTATTACTTCACGAAAGATGTGAAGATAAAACAAAATTAGAGTCTTTATATAAAAAGCAATTATCTGAAGAAGAAACTTCTTGGATTAAAGACCAAATGCATGAAACAAAAGCATTACAAGACTCTATAGACTTAGCAAAAAAAATAGGTAATGAAGCTATCGATGTTGTAAAAGACGAAAATGATAGTGATACCTTAATCTTTATAATGAAAGCTATGATAGAAAGAGAGTTTTAAGATGAGTTATTTAGTAATTAGCTTTTCCCATAAAAATACAGATATTGATATGAGAGAAAAGTTAGCCTTTGGTTTTGACGAAGATAAAGATAGATTTATTAGAGGTCTTTTAGAAGAAGATACTATAAAAGAAGCTGTATTATTATCTACATGTAACAGAGTAGAGATAATTACTAGATCTGTAAATATCAAAGAAAGTTCAAAAGCAATTCTTCGTAAGTTAGCTAATTATTCAACATTAGATTTTAATGTATTATATGACAGAGCAGACATCTATGATAACGATGGTGCTGTACATCATCTATTCTCAGTTGCATCTGCTTTAGATTCACTTGTAATTGGTGAAACACAAATTGTAGGACAATTAAAAGATGCTTTTAGATTTTCACAAGCTAAAGGTTATTGTTCTCAAAATATAACAAGAGTAATGCACTATGCTTTTAAATGTGCAGCAGCTGTACGAACAGCAACTTCTTTAGGAACTGGTTCAGTATCAGTTGCATCAACAGCAGTTGCTAAAGCAAAAGATTTAGTGTCAAATCCAAAAGGTGCAAAAGCCTTAGTTATTGGTGCTGGTGAAATGAGTGAGCTTACTATTAAGCACTTATTATCAGCAGGATTTGATGTAACTTTAATAAGTAGAGATCAAAAAAAGGCGCAAATTTTAGCTAACTCATATGAACAGCATGTAAATGTTGAAGCCTATGAAGATTTAACATCTCTTTTAGGTCAAGTGAAAGTTATGATTACAGCAACTTCTGCACCTTATCCAATTATCACAAAAGAAAATTCTCCAGAAGCATCTTTTGATAGATTTTGGTTTGATATAGCAGTTCCAAGGGATATAGATGACAATATTTCACTATCTGGACTTAATATTTACTCAGTTGATGATTTACAAGATATTGTAAATGAAAATATGACACTAAGAGCAGAACAAGCAAAAACTGCCTATGGAATTGTAAGTAAAATGTCTGTTGAGTTTTTTGATTGGTTAAAATCTTTAGAGATTGAACCTGTTGTAAAACACCTGTATGTAAAAGGTAGTAATGTAATAGATAGAAAACTAAAAACTGCAATTAAAAAAGGTTTTATAAAAGCAGAAGATGAAGATAATATTAGAAAGCTTTGTGAAACTGTAATTACAGAATATTTACATGCCCCATCAAAAAAGTTAAAAGACATTTCAAAAAATATGGAATGTGATATTGTAGTTGGAGCTGTTCAAAATATGTTCAGTTTAGAAAGCGACTCTGCAATGGCTGATAAATACAAATGTGAACACATGGAAAAAAAATAAAATTAGGAAAAAATGAATGAAATTTAGCAGAATGTTTATGCCGACAACAAAAGAAACACCAAGTGATGCAACACTAGTTTCTCATCAATTTTTAATCAGAGGAGGATTTATTTCTCAATCTGGTGCAGGACTTTATGATTTTTTACCTTTAGGAAAAATTGTTTTAGACAAAATTAGAGCTGTTGTAAAAGAAGAAATGGATAATACAGGTGCAAACGAAATGTTATGTTCTTTTGTAACTCCAATGTCTTTTTGGGAACAATCAGGTAGAAACCTAACAATGGGTAATGAGCTTTTAAGATTCAAAGATAGAAAACATGGAGAGTATGTATTATCTCCAACAAATGAAGAATCTGTAGTAAACATGGTAAAAAATAGAATTACTTCTTATAAAGATTTACCTGTAAACCTTTACCATATTAACTTAAAATTCAGAGATGAAGCAAGACCAAGATTTGGACTTATGAGAGGTAGAGAATTCTTAATGAAAGATGCTTATTCTTTCCATGATTCACAAGAGTGTTTACAAGAAGAATTTTCAGTAATGGAAGAAGCTTACAAAAGAATTTATACTAGATTAGGTTTAGACTTTAGAGTTGTTGACGCTGATTCTGGTGCTATTGGTGGTTCTGGTTCAAAAGAATTCCATGTTCTTGCAAATTCAGGTGAAGATACTATTGTTGTTTGTCCTGACTGTGAATATGGTGCAAATATTGAAGCAGCAACTAGAAAAGCAAACCCAAAAGCAGCTTTAGAAACAACAGAGTTAACAAAAGTAGAAACTCCTAATTGTAAAACAATTGAAGAAGTAAGTACTTTCTTAAATACTGATTCTTACTACTCAATGAAAGCAGTAATCAAAAAAGCTATCTTTGAAGAATCAAACGAGGTAGTTGTATTCTTTGTAAGAGGATGTGATGAACTTGAAGAGACTAAAGCTTGTAACTCTGTTGGTGCATTAGAACTTGAAGATGCAAATGATGAAGATATTGCAAAAGCTGGATTAGTTGCTGGTTATTGTGGAATTGTAGACTTACCAGAAGGTATTAAAGTAGTAGTTGATCAAGAGTTAAAAAATGATAATAATCTTGTTTGTGGTGCAAATGAAGAGAACTATCATTTAACTGGTGTTGATTTAACTTCAATGGAAGATTTAAACTTCTCTGACTTAATTGCTGTTCAAGAAGGTGATTCTTGTTCTTGTTGTGGTGGTAAACTTGAATACACTAAAGGTATTGAAGCTGGACATATTTTCCAATTAGGAACAAAATATAGCGAAGCTATGGATGCTAAATTCTTAGATGCAAATGGAAAAACTCAACCTTTCGTAATGGGATGTTATGGAGTTGGTGTTTCTAGATTAGTTGCTGCTGTAATTGAGCAAAATCATGATGAAAGAGGTTGTATCTGGACTAGAGAAACAGCTCCATTTTTAGTTGATGTAATTGTATCAAATGCTAAAAAAGAAGATGAATTAGATGCTGGAATGAAAATCTATGAAGGTTTAAAAGCAGCAGGAATTTCAACTATTATTGATGATAGAAAAAAAGAGCGATTTGGATTTAAAATGGGTGATTTCGAGTTAATTGGATTCCCTTATGCAATTGTAATTGGTAAAAAACTTAAAGAAGGAATGGTAGAAATCGTAGATAGAAAGACTGGTGATAAAACTGATGTCTCTCTTGAAGATGCGGTATCTAAGCTTTTAGAGCTTCTTAAATAACCTTTTAATTTACTTATATGTATAATTCGTCAAAATTATACATATAGGAAATATCATGGAAAAACAAGCTGAAAATGTAGCTAATACAATTAGCTCATATATCCCAGAAAATATTGTTGAAATATTAGGAGGATATGCTTTCTCTATAATTATGGCTTTAGTAATTTTCTTAGTAGGAAAATGGTTAGCTAGAAAAATCACAAACTTATTAGTAACTGTTCTTAGAAAAGTTAAAGGTATGGATGAAACTCTAATTAAATTTTTAGAGAATATTGTTTATTACATTTTAATGATTGTTGTTATTTTAACAGCAATATCAGAACTAGGCGTTGAAACTACATCATTCTTAGCAATCTTAGGTGCTGCTGGTTTAGCTATTGGTTTAGCATTAAAAGACTCTCTTGGTAACTTTGCATCAGGTGTTATGATTATATTATTCAAACCTTTTAAAGTTGGTGACGTTGTAAATGCTGCTGGTGTTACTGGTTCTGTTTCAGAAGTTGGTATTTTTAACTCTATATTTATCACACCTGATAATCAAAAAATCATTATTCCAAATGGTGCAATCACAAGTGGTTCAATTACAAATATCAATGCTCATACAACTAGAAGAGTAGATTTAGTAGTTGGTATTGGTTATGATGATGATATTAAAAAAGCAAAAGATGTATTAAATGATATTGTTTCATCTAATGAAAAAGTATTAGTTGATAGAGGTATTACAGTTGCAGTGTCAGAACTAGCTGATTCATCTGTAAACTTTGTAGTTAGAGCTTGGGTTAATACTCCTGATTATTGGGATGTTAAATTTGGTTTAACAGAAAGTGTTAAGTTAAGATTTGACGAAGAGAATATTTCTATTCCTTACCCACAACAAGACCTTCATTTACATAAAAATGATTAATCTTCCAGTAGTTTTACAAACTATTCTAAACGACTTACAATCAATTGGTGCTAAACCAATTGTTGTAGGTGGATGTGTTCGAGATACCTTATTAGGAATAGAGTGTAAAGATTTTGATATTGAAATTTTTTTAGTAGACTCTTTGGAGCTTATTGAAAAAACTTTAAGTAAACATGGAAGTGTAAAACTTGTAGGTAAATCCTTTGGAGTTTTAATACTAAGCGTTGATGGATATGATTTTGATTTTGCCATTGCTCGAACTGAGAAAAAAATAGGCAATTCCCACCAAGACTTTGAAGTAACAACAAATGCAAATCTTTCTTTTAAAGAAGCTAGTTTAAGAAGAGATTTTACTATAAATGCAATTGGATATGATTATTTTGAAGATAAACTTCTTGACCCTCATAATGGTATATATGACCTGAAAAATAAAACTCTAAAACATATCAAAGATGAAACTTTTGTTGAAGACTCTCTTCGTGTTTATAGAGCTATACAATTTACTGCAAGATTTGATTTTAAATTACATAATAAAACTTTAGAATTGTGTAAAGCAATTGTAGCTAATGATGAATTGAAATACCTAGCAAATGAAAGAATATATGAAGAGTTTAAAAAACTATTTTTAAAATCGCAAAAACCCTCTATAGGTTTTGAGCTTATGAAAGATTTGGGAGTATTAAAATATTTCCCTGAATTAGAAGTTTTAGTAGGCTGCGAACAAGATAAAGAATATCATCCTGAAGGTGATGTTTGGATTCATACTTTAATGACAATTGATGAGCTTGCTAGGATTATAAGTGAGCAAAAAATAGAAGATGAATATAGAATTCTTTATTTATTTTATGGGATTCTTTGTCATGATTTAGGTAAGCCATTTTGTACAGAAGAAATTAATGGACATATCACTTCACACAAACATGAATCACTTGGAATTGAGCCAACAATTTCTTTTTTATCAAGACTAACAAATGAAAAGAAATTTATAGATATAGTATGTACTTTAGTAAAAAATCACTTAGCTCCATTTCAATTATATCTAGCAGAATCATCACTAAAAGCAGTTAAGAGATTATCTTTAAAAGTAAATATTGAAGATTTATGTTTAGTATGTCTTGCTGATTGTTTAGGTAGAGATATTAAAGATAAAGAAAAATGCCCAAAAGCAACATCATGGTTGTTAGAAAAAGCAAAAGAATTAAATATTCAAAATGAAGCTTTAAAGCCATATGTTCAAGGAAGAGATTTAATAGAACTAGGATTAAATCCATCAAAAGAGTTTAAAAAAATACTAGACTACGCATTTGATTTACAAATTGATGAAAATATGCAAAGAGAAGAGATAATTAAAGCCTTAAAGAGTAAGTACTCTCTTTAAGGTCTAATAATATAGTTTGGACTACCATTTACAACGTGGTAAATAGTAATATCATATTTCTTTGCATAATATCTAAGAAGTAGTTTCTGTAGTGTTGGTTCAATTGATGGTGTAAACCATGCATTGTTTGATGATACAATCATGTATTTTACACCGTTTAGATTTTCATATATTTTATCTGTTGTTGCTTCATAACAAATAGCATTTCTAAATTTATCACCCATGATTTCAAAATCAGTAGGCTTTTTAGCTGCTGCGTAATCCTCTGCCCCGTCATAAAAAATATCATTGATTAAATCTACTAAAATCTTAGGAAGTGGTATTGCTTCTCCAAAAGGTACAAGTACTACTTTTTTTGCAATTTGAAGATCTCCATTTGAGAAGAAATAAGTTGCATTGTATATTTGCTCATCTTCTAAATATAAAGCTCCTGTTAAAATATTAATCTCGTAAGATTTGTCTTTTAACATACTTAGTAAGTTCTCATTTTTATTTAGTACAGCAGGAAATGCTGTTTCAGGTAATACTACTAAATCTTTTTTATCTAATACGGCTTTATTTATCTCTTCAAAGTTTTTCTGCAATATTGTAAGTTGATAGTCTTTTTCCCACTTTAAATTTTGTTTTATATTAAGCTTAGGCATTGCAATTTTTGCATTAGGATTCTCAATATAAATACCAGTTGCACTTTGATATGCCATAAGTAATGGAATAAGTGATAGAATTTTCATTCTTTTTAGTTTTGTAATCATATAAATAGCAACTAAAATTAAAGCAAAATCTTCTTTTGAAGTTCCAAAATAAGTATCTACAAAAAGTAGCTCAAATTTCATCCAATTAAAACCAAATGGAGCAATAAAAGTGAAAGTAAAAATAGCTACAACTCTAAAAATTTTCTTATCGTAAGCTGCAAAGAGTAAAAATATCAGACCATAAGCAATTCCAATACCTATAAGAAGTACCGGAGTTAGGTAGACTAGTTCATAATATTTTAAACTAACTGCCATCCAATAGCACCATAAAATCCCTGTAAAAAAGCCAGTATAAAATAGTGATTTTCTAGGAATTATCAGAAGATAATAAATTGCTATTAAGCCTAAAATAGTGTTTAAAATTCTATATTGAATATCAAAATAGCTTAAGTATATAAAAGCACTAAGTAATATAGCTGTAATCAAGCCTTTTATTATGAAATTTTTGTTAGAATTATCGCGTTTTACTAAAAACATACCAAACTACTTTTAAAAAGGAAATTTAATGGAAGGTTCAAGTACTGATCTAATAAGTTCATTATTACCTCTTGTTGCATTATTTGCAATATTCTACTTCTTAATCATTAGACCACAACAAAAACAAGCGAAAACTCATAAAGAGATGGTGGCTAATCTTAAAAAAGGTGACAAGATTGTAACAAATGGAGGCTTAATCGTAGAAGTTATCAAAGTTGAAGAAGATCACTTTGTAGTTAAAAATAACGATGGCTCTGAAATGAAATTAATCAAAGAGTTTGTTGCAAAACTTTTAGAAGACTAATAATCTTTACCTTTAAAACATGAAAAATTCTTTCATGTTTTATACCCCTCAAAAAAACCAAACTCAAGGATTAAGATGAAAATCTTTAATTATAGACTTGTAATTTTTGCATTGAGTATTATTTTTGGTGTAGTATT